>Ga0123336_10001410_pt1 | contig 22034 bp, 14 predicted proteins | sample SSSSmetaG_FD_96466 | JGI IMG/M metagenome (GOLD analysis project Ga0123336, IMG submission 96466) | Glacier valley bacterial and archeal communities from Borup Fiord, Nunavut, Canada, to study Microbial Dark Matter (Phase II) - ​SSSS metaG | ecosystem: Environmental > Aquatic > Freshwater > Ice... | reverse complement strand
ACCGTTCTAACCGGAATGATTTTCTGGCAAAGAAGGTAGCTTTTTATTTAGAATGTAAAGATATAGTAATAAAAGTAATAAGTGTAATATTTTTATGCAATCAAAGTAAATGTATAATTACCATAGGAGGAGATAATATATGAATTTAACAAGTAACGTCGCAAACCAGGTTCAACTAAAAAACACTAGTAAAACAGCTAAGTTTTTTAAAGAAGTTCGGAAGCAGAAATTTTTGCTTTTACTAATGCTTCCAGGGATGATTTGGTATATCTTTTTTAAATATTTGCCACTTCTGGGTTTGTCACTAGCGTTTACTGATTATGGCTTTAGGCCTAAGGTATCCTTTATAGGATTGGAGAACTTTAAGAGGCTCTTTAGTTCTACAAGTTTTTTAATTGCCTTTAAAAATACTCTAATTATTAGTTTTTTAAACATAGTTTTTTATTTCCCACTACCTATAATACTTGCATTGCTAATGAATGAGCTGGTAAGTTTGAAAATAAAGAGAGCTGTTCAGTTTGTTGTATACATTCCATACTTTTTTTCTTGGGTTATAGTAGGTAGTGTTTTTGCTACAATGCTTTCACCCTCATCTGGTATCGTAAACGAGGTAATAAAAGCCTTCGGATATGACCCTGTATTCTTTATGGCGGATCCAAGGTGGTTCAGAATAATATTGGTTGGATCCTACATATGGAGAAATGTGGGATACGGTACAGTGATTTATGTAGCAACTTTATCCACTGTGGATTCAACACTATATGATGCTGCTACAGTCGATGGAGCAGGCTATTGGGGGAAGATGTTAAATGTTACTTTGCCGGGAATACGTAGCACTATTGCAACTATGCTTCTTCTAAATATTTCACATGTTTTAAATGTTTTTGAGCAGGTATTGGTAATGTACAACGCGGCTGTTTATTCAGTAAGTGATGTACTGATGACATATTCCTTTAGGGAAGGGTTACTGAATTCTAACATTGGTTACGCAATAAGTATTAGCTTGTTTACCTCAGTAATTAGCTTGATACTTGTAATGGGAACCAATAAATTTAGTGAGAAATTCCTTGACGAGAGTATACTTTAGGAGGCGTGAAAATGTTTAGAACTCAAGATGATTTATCAAGAAGGATATTTGTAATCTGTAACTTTCTGATGCTTACATTAGTAAGTGTGATAGTTTTATTACCTTTATGGAATATAATGATTACCTCTGTAGCTCAGGATAAGGATGTCCTGGCAGGTGCTTATCTTTTAGTACCTAAGTCCTTTACTTTAAAAGCTTATACAAGGATCTTCAACAGTGGTTATATTAAATCTTTTTACAATTCCATAGGAGTAGGAGTAATAGGTACTATTTTTTCAATGGCTATTACTATTCCAATGGCATTTTCTTTAGCTCAGAAAAATCTGGTTGCAAGAAAGTTCTTTATGGGATTTGTTGTTATTACTTTAATGTTTGATGCTGGAATGATTCCACTTTACGTGGTTGTAAAAAATTTACATCTTATTAATACATATGCATCTCTGGTGCTTCCAGTAGCAATGTCCTCCTTTAACCTTATAGTTATGAAGAATTTCATGACCTCAATACCAGAGAGTCTCATAGAATCTGCAAGACTTGACGGGTGTAATGATGCCAGAATACTTATAAGTATAGTTCTACCTGTTTCTATACCTATTATTGCAGCCATTACTTTATTTTATTTTGTTAATTACTGGAACAAATACTTTGAGGTAGTTATGTTTATCAATGATAACAAAAAGCAGACAATACAGATACTCCTGAGGACACTTATATTTGAGCCTGACTCAGCAGTTTCAGGTGGTGAAGGTGTTTATAACAACACAAAGATGGCTGTTATGATGATGGGAATGCTTCCTGTTATGGTTTTATATCCATTCATTCAAAAATATTTTGTATCAGGTCTTATGCTTGGTTCCATCAAGGGCTAGTCGTATTTGTCAATATCCCAAACTATTTTGGGGTAAATATATAAGAGAAGTGAGAGGAGTAATAAAATGAAAAGTTCAAGTAGAGTATTATCTATAGTTATGGCCTTAACCATGATTTCAGCGACTTTTGCTGGTTGTGGAAAGAGTACAGCAGGTAGCGGCCCTGCGGCAACTGCAACTGCAACTGCAACTGCAGAGACTAAGAAGGAGATAGTAAATCTGACAGTATGTTTACCTGATCAACAATGGGGAACAAGTCGTGACTCGGATCTTCAGTCAGAAGTTGTTAAAACCATTGAGGAAAAGACCAATACAAAGATTAATGCTATAATTCCTCCTCAAGGAAGTTATAAGGAAAAGGTAGCCATTCTTGTTTCATCAGGAGATATTCCAGATGTATTTAGAGTAATGCAGGCAATGTCGCTTTTGCCAGGTTATGCAGTTAGAGGACAAATTTTACCATTGGATGAATATATTAAGAAATCACCTGTTCTTTCAAAGATAGATAAATCAGCGTTTGACTACATCAATGTTGATGGAAAGAAATATTATCTGCCTAAACTTATACCTCTTACTAAGAATCTTTGGCTAAGAAAAGATGTAGCTGATAAGAATGGAGTAAATCTTTCTGTAAATCCTACTACTGATCAGTTTTATACAGAAATGAAAAAGATTGCTGGAAGTGGTGTTATACCTTTTTCATTCCCTAAGTTTATTGACAACTTCCGCTTCTTCTACAATGCTTTTGGTGTATATGACGGAATATATCAAAAAGATGGTAAGTTTGTTGATGGCTTCCAAGTTCCTGAAACCAAAGATGCTTTAGAGTATATAACGAAGCTATACAAGGACGGAATAATTGATAAAGAATTCATAACAACTGAAAATGCAGTTATGAGAGAAAAATTATCAAATGGCAAAGCTGCTCTAGATATCGACTATGCAAACAGATACATATATTATATTGGCGAAAGTAATAAATTTAAAGTTCCTACTGAGTTCTTGCCTATTAATACATTGGTTGGGCCAAAAGGAAAACTTGGTAATCTTAATGAAGCTATTCAAGATGCCTATGTTGTAGGTGCAAAATGCAAGAATCCTCAGCGCGCTGTAGATTTTATAGAATTCCTTGGATATAGTGAAGAAGGCATAAAGCTTGATAACCTAGGTATACAAGGAAAGCATTATGTTGTTGAAAATGGCGTTGGTAAGGCATCTGAAAAAGCATCAAATGCTGGGTATATATGGAATTCGGGGTTTACAATTCTTTTGCCTATTAAACTGAATAATCTGGGCTTTAAATGGGATGAAGCTACTGAAAAGGGTATGCCACAACAGGTTAAGCTCTACGAAGCAAGCACAAAGTTTAATGGCCCTAGTTATGCAAATCCAGCAGGTATTTCTGATGCCTTTGACAAGGTATCACCATCTATCAAGAGCACTAGAGAAGAAATCGCAACAAAGGTTGTCCTTGGTACTCTTTCAGCTGATGGCGGTATAGCGGAATACGCAAAGTTCTGGAAGAGTATTGGTGGCGATGACATTCTTAAAGAACTTAACAGCAAAATGACTACTAAATAAACTATCGATTATCATCGAACAAAGGTATTTGTAGTTTAAAACTTACATTTCTATGAAAACACTCTCATGGTTTTAGCTTTGAGAGTGTTTTTTTAACGTAAAGCATATCATAAACATGTATTTTATGCTAAAATTTTGTGATAAAGTTGAATAACTACCAAAATATTATTTGAAATTAGAAGGTTTAGGAGTACTCCATGAAAGATCAAAGATTTAAGAAAATGTATATAGAAATTACCAACGTTTGTAACCTTAGTTGCGATTTCTGCCCGAAGAACTCGAGACAGCCACAATTCATGAGCCTTGAGGATTTCGATATAATCACCTCTAGATTAATGGGTTATGGTAAATTTATTTTTTTCCATGTTATGGGAGAGCCACTTTTACACCCTAAACTTGAAGATCTTTTATTGATAGCTGAGAACAAGGGGTTTAAAGTAAACATTACCACTAATGGCACACTAATTAGAGATGCCTCTAATACACTATTAAAAAGTAATGCCCTTAGACAGGTTAACTTTTCTCTACACAGTTTTGATGCAAATAATATTGACTATCCAATCGAGAGATATTTAGAGAATATTGCGGATTTTGCTAAGAAGGCATTATCTCAGCGAGAACTATATATTGCATTAAGATTGTGGAATATTGAAGCTTCTAAAGAAAATGATAATAATGGAAAAATTCTTGAGTTTTTGGAAAAAAGCTTTAATTTAACATACAATATTAAAGAAGAGTTGAAAGTTAGGAATAGCATTAAATTGATGGAAAACCTTTATTTAAATGAGGCAAATAAATTTGATTGGCCTGATATGGAGGGACAAACTATTGATGGAAGAGCCTTTTGCTATGGTCTTAGAGATCAGATAGGTATTTTATCTGACGGTTCTGTTATCCCTTGCTGCCTCGATAATGAGGGGACAATTACTTTGGGGAATCTGATACAACAGCCATTGGAGGATATTCTTAATAGCCAGCGGGTTATGGAGATATTTAATGGATTTTCAGAAGGCAAGGCTGTTGAAGATCTTTGTAAAAGATGCGGTTATAGGAGCAGATTCAAATAACGGGGACTAAGAAGGTATTGCATAATTAACTGATGCTTTTTATGTTATTAATGAATATTATGTAAACTCTACGGAGTTGACAAAATAATGCCTATATTAGTATAATTATTACCAGGTATTAATATTATATAATAATATTTTATATTGAGAATATTATATAGATATATGTTGGATTTAAGTACTAAGTACAGCATATATATAAGGAGCAAATAATGAATAAAGGCGTTGATATTTTTGAGAAGGATAGCAGAAGGATAGTAAAAGGTCTTGGCTTTCATTCTCCAAAAACTGTAAAAGATTTAAGAGAATTGGTTCGGGGAAGTATTCAAAAATTTGGTGACAATACTGCTTTTAAGTTTAAAAATATTAACGATGGGATTTCGGAAGTCTCCTACAACACGTTTGGAAAACATGTTGACAGCGCTGGAACAGCCTTAATAAATTTAGGCTTTAAGGATAAAAGGATTGCAATCCTATCAGAGAACAGATACGAATGGGCTGTTAGCTATTATTCTATAGTTAATGGTACAGGAATGGTGGTGCCTCTAGATAAGTATCTTCCCTTAGCTGAGGTGGAGAATCTTGTTGTTAGAGGTGAGGTTGAGGCTATTTTCTATAGCGCAGGCTTTCATCCTATGATAAAGGAGTTAGCAGCAAAACTGCCTCAACTAAAGCTACTTATTAATTATGACGAGGAGGAGAAAACTGATGAAAAATTCATTAGTTTTTCTGAGCTTTTAAGTAACGGGGCAACTTTGTTGAATAATAATGACAGAAGCTTTGTAGATGCAAAAATTGATAGAAATGCCATGAGTATTATACTTTTTACATCTGGTACAACAAGTATGTCCAAAGGTGTAATGCTTTCTCATGCAAATATCGCCTCAAACATTACGGGCATCACAACCATGATAGAAGCAACTCCTGCAGATGCATATTTATCCTTGCTGCCACTACATCATACCTTTGAAAATACAATAGGTATGAGCTATATGTTACACTGCGGCGTTACCATAGCCTATTGCCAGGGGATAAGACATATAACTGATAATATCTCTGAATTTAATGTAACTATACTTGTAGCTGTACCTGCCATTATTGAAACGATATATAAGAGGGTAATGGAGCAGATTGAGAAGTCAGGTAAAAAGAAACTCTTTGACAAGATGATAATAGTTTCAGAATTCTTAAGAAAATTTGGGATTGACCTAAGACGTAAGTTTTTCTCTAGTGTTTTTGAAAAATTGGGACCAAAACTAAGATTAGCTGTATCTGGTGCAGCACCATTAGATATTAAAGTTGTTGAAGGCTTTGATAAATTAGGACTCAATATGATTCAAGGCTATGGATTAACAGAAACATCACCAGTACTTGCTGCCAATAATGATGTCTATAATGCTTTTGGAACTGTGGGATGCCCTATGTACGGAATAGAACTGAGCATAGATAATCCGGATGAAACAGGTATGGGAGAGATAATTGCAAAAGGCGAAAATGTTATGCTTGGTTACTATAACGATGAAGCGGCTACTAAAGAAGCCTTTACGGAAGATGGTTGGTTTAGGACAGGAGATTTGGGGATAATTGACCAAGATGGTAATCTTAAAATAACCGGAAGAGAAAAGTCCATGATTGTTCTTAACAATGGCAAAAAGGCTTTTCCAGAAGAATATGAAACAATTATAAATAATATAGAAAATGTAAAAGAATCCTTCGTCTGGGGGAATATAGCCTCCGATGGTGATGTACAGGTTTGCGGTTGCATCGTGGTTGATAAGGAACATGTGGAGAATGTAGATGGTAAAGAAGCCATTAAATTAGATGTACGTAAGAAAATTGAACAATCAATTAAAGAAATGAACAAAAACATACCACAGTACAAAATTTTAAGATATTTTGTCTTTACTACAGAGGATTTAATTAAAACAACCACTCTTAAAATAAAGAGGAAACCACAATACGAAAAAATAAAAAAATGGCTTATCGAAGAAGAAATTGACATAAGAAAGGCCTCATTAAGATTGATTGAATAAATGAGACGTTTTAGTATAAGTTGGGGGATTATAGTGAGTAGTATCGTAGAGATAGATAATAATGAGAATGATTCAAGTAAGATATTGAAAAGTGATTTTGTGAAGGGACTTAAGCTTGGGCTACCAATAGCCCTAGGTTATGTCCCTGTTTCATTTACCTTCGGCTTGCTAGCTGTAAGAGGGGGCATGAGCGTTTGGTTAGCTGTATTGATCTCACTTACTAATTTTACATCTGCGGGGCAATTTGCGGGAACTAATCTTATAATAGCCGGTGCTCCTATTTATGAAATAGGGCTCGCGACCTTTATAATTAACATTAGATATACATTAATGTCACTGTCCTTATCGCAAAAAATAGATTCTAAAATGCCAATTTTTCATAAATTATTGTGGGGCTTTGGTGTCACTGACGAGACATTTTCAGTGGCATCCATGGAAGATGGAAGAATCTCAGCAAAGTATTTATATGGACTGATTATATTGCCATATCTCGGCTGGTTTACTGGCACGCTTTTAGGAGCTTTAACCTGTAAGGCCCTTTCTCCTATGCTTCAGAATGCTATGGGGATAGCTCTTTATGCTATGTTTATAGCTTTAGTTATACCTTCCTGCAGAAAATCTATCGCGGCAGCTTTTGTATGTGGAATAGCTGTCTTAATTAGTACAGGCTTTAAATATGTGCCATTTCTTTCAAACATATCCTCTGGGTGGGTTATAATTATTTCTGCTATTGCTGCATGCACTATTGGAGCTTTAGTATTCCCACGAAAGGAGGACATGCTATGACCAGGGCGTTAATTGCTATTTTTGTAATGGCTGTTGTTACTTATTTGCCAAGAATATTCCCATTAGCTTTAGTACAGAAGGACATAAAATCTAATTTTATCAAATCCTTTTTATACTATGTACCATATGCAGTGCTTGGAGCAATGACTTTCCCATTTATACTCTACTCAACAGGAAATATGTTATCTGCTTTGGTCGGTATGTTGGTTGCTATAGTGCTGTCTTTCTTTAATAAGGGATTAATGAAGGTTGCTATGGCCTCAATTGTTGCAGTTTATATAGTAGAACTGATTATGAAGGGACAGTTTTAGAGGTAAGCTTCCAAAATGAGATGGGCAAAAGAAACGATAAGAAAATTACAATAAGACATTTCATAAGGAGCTCACTTGAAGGTATGAAATCACTGATAAACCTTATGATGAAAAAGGCTAAAGCACCAATTAAAAGGGGTTTTAGGTATCCCCAAATTGGGAGCTGAATTTCAAGAGTTTGTTTAATCGCTTTTAGGTTGATTAATAATCCAGTAAATGAGGTAATCACAAGTGTTATTCCAAGACCGTATATATTTATTTTTGGAATAGCAGATAAAATATAAATAAGTATGATTTCCATAACAGATACAATTATTGAGTTCTTTAAAATGACCTTTTGTTTACCTAGTCCATTTAGTATTCCGTATGAGGGGATGGCTATGTAGCTGAAAAGGGAACATACAGCACCAAAGCTTATGTAAGTACCCAGATCATTTCTTTTATATACCAACATACCAAGTTCATTAGGTATTATGAGGTTCATTATTACTGTGGATACGCCAACTAGCATGGCTATGCTAAACACCTGCTTTATTCTTTTCTCAACGGACCAGAAATCCTGTCTAGTGAGGCTTGTCGTAATATCAGGTACTAAGACTGTAGACATTGACCCAACTATTATTATTGGAAAGAACGTAATATTAAGAGCCATTCCTGAAAATTTGCCTATTAAAGAAAGAGCATCTGAATAGGATATCCCTGTACTTGCCAGCCTTCTTGGGAGAAGCATAGATGAAGCAGTAGATAGTAGGGAAGTCAAAATCCCGTTGACACAAAGGGGTAGGGATATTGCCAGAACATTAAAAAGAAGCTGTGGTCTGTTATGTATTTTGCGGCTGGGCCCTTCGTCTTTGCTGTTTTTGAAGTAGCATAGTAGGAGGATTGTGAAACTTACAAATTCCCCCAATGCCACAGCGCTAAATGCTGCAGTCACTGTTTCTTGCATGTTTTCTAGGACAAGTATTGCTATTGCGAAGGAAAGAAAGGTGACACGCATGGCTTTTTCACTGATGTCAATCAACGAAGTTACATAGAACTTTCCGATGCCATAGAAATAACCTTTGAAGATAGCTGAAATTGGAATAATTATTATGGCAGGACATAGTACTCGCAGAGCATATATTGTTCTAGTATCATTAATTACCTTAGATGACAGAAAGCCAGACAGTATATAAAGTAAAAAAGCTACAAATATTGACCATGCCAGAATGAAAAAGGCTGTGGTAGATATTGTCCTTCTTAGATTTGCACGATCATTTTTACTGAAATATCCCGCAGTTATTTTTGATATGGCCGTTATTAGCCCTTCTGCTACAAGACATATAGCTAGAGAATATATAGGCATTATTAGGCCGTACAAACCCATACCCTCCGTACCCAACTTTCTCGAAAGTATAATACTGAAGGTAAAGGATAGCATTCCTGTCAATAAATTCGCTATTGTAACAATAATTGAATTCTTATAAAAATTATCTTTACTCATTCTGTACCCCTATAGCCTATTGAGTGCTTATACAAAATTTATTCCTGTGCATCCTGTTTTATGCCCAAACATAGACATACACTTTTCCTTTTAAGCATAAAAATTAATATATTAGAGAATTTTCATATGGCTGATTCTTTAATGTAAGATTCTAATTTATGGTTATAGGGGAGATTATCATGAGGTTAAAAACATTTTTGATATGTGGTCTTTCAATATGTGTATTATTAACGTCTGGATGTAGCTTCTCATGGAGCAAGATTAAGGACGAAGAAAGGCCCAGAGCTCTGCCTGAGTATTCTGTGAAAGTATATCCTGCACCTGTAAATACATCGACTGGGATAAAATGGGGTTACATCGGGCTTGATGGAAATTTTCTAATCAAACCAACCTTTGATTATGCAGAGCTTTTTAATGACAACGGCAGAGCTATAGTAAGTAAAAACGGCCTATACGGAATAATTGATTCTGAAGGTAAGACAGTACTTAATTTTCAATATGATTATATTTCAGATTATAGCGATGGTTTGGCCATTGCAACTGATAAATCAGGTTATAAGGTAATTAATAAATATGGAAAAATTGTTTTTGAGAACAAAGGATATATTTCCAGCTTTAACGAAGGCTATGCAATAGTTGAGAGTAATAACTCACCTGATGCACACAGCCTTTACGGATATTTGAATCGAGAGGGTAAAATAGTAATCCCTCCCCAATATGAAAGTGCCGGAGATTTCAATAACGGTAGAGCAATTGTTAAAAAACAAGAGGGTAGCTACGCGCTTATAGACACCGAGGGGAATATCTTAAAAACCTATGATAAATATTATGTGGGAAGCCTAAGTGATGGGATGATATCTTACAAAGAGACAATTGATACTAAATACGGATATTTAGATGAAAATGACAAAATAGCAATCAAACCTAAATTTGACATTGCTGAAAGCTTTATTAATGGCAATGCCATTGTAGGTACAACTGAAGAAATTAAAAATCTGGTAGGGGTTATTGATAAAAAAGGCAGGTACGTAATAATGCCAAATTATGACAACATTTCCTATCTCGAAGAAGGAAGATATGCATTAGGTTCAGCAATTAATCCCCAGATGCCTTATCTTGGATCTGTTTATGCAATAGCTGACCAGATAGGTAAGGTTCTTACTAAGAGCCTTTATTCAGATGTTGGGATATTTGAAAGAGGATATGCAAGTGCTACTGATGGGCAGGATACCTTTTTTATAGACAAGGCAGGACTTAAAACCAAGGAACTCCCAAGTTTAAAAGGAACTGGTTCACTTAAACTGCTGGGAGATGTCGTGAGAGCTTATGTGGATAGGCGATACTCATACCTACACACAGATGGCCAAACAATATGGCAATACAATTCAAAAATAAAGCTTAACGAAAAATATAGCGTGAGTGAAGAAAAATTTAAGCCGAACAAGTCATATCTGGTTTACTTTCCACAGATACAGGGTATGGATAATAAAAGTACTCAAGAACATGTAAATGCCAAATTAAAACAACTGGCCACAGAGAAGCAGCCAAAGAATGATGAGAACCTAGATTACAACTACGATGCAGATTGGGCAGTAAAGTTTTTCAGAAAACAACTTTTGGTTTTGGAGGAAAATAGCTATGATTACCCACTTGGTGCTGCCCATGGTATGCCAGGGTTGGTATACTCACATATAGATTTAAAAACTGGAGCCTTCTATCAGTTAAAGGACTTATTTAAAAAGGATTCTAACTATGTAAAAAAATTATCTGATATTATAGGAGCACAAATAAAGGCTCAGGGAGTAGATTCTATGATTTGGGCGGATTCTTATAAGGGAATTAAGGCAGATCAGCCATTTTATATAACTGGGGACTCCCTAAATATATATTTTTATCCATATGAGATTGCCCCCTATGCAGCAGGTTTTCCGACCTTTAAAATTCCTTTTAAGGATATTTTGGAGATAATAGATGTTGAAGGAGATTTTTATAAGGCGTTTAATTATTAGTGGATATGGAGTGTTTTAAAAAGATAAAATATGCAAAGAGATTTTTGCTAATCCTTAGAATGACGCGGTTTTGTAATACCAGGGAGTATAACGACGGTCGAATCTTATTTTGAATCATGAATAAGCATTTTTCAACTGACCATCTGACCATTAGATTTGTTAATATTGTTATTTTGGTGGTATAATAATACTTTACATTTATGACACCGTCCCTGCGTTTCACGTACTGAAAAAAGGAGCTAACTATGAAAAAACTTAAAGCAATTAAGCAATACTATGTTAAGAACATTGAAAATGGAACAAGTGACCATGAAATACTGGGTTGGGAAAGCAAAGAGGCACAATACGCTAGGTTTGCAGCGCTTAAAGATAATATTGATTTAGAAGGTCTTAAACTTCTAGATGTGGGCTGTGGACTTGGGAATCTTCTAGAATATTTGTCCGAAGAGGGTGTTAAAGTCAGCTATACTGGAGTTGATGTTCTTCCAGAGATGATAGAGCGTGCCAAGGAAAAGGGTCTATCCGGTGAATTCTTGTGCGTTGATGTATTCGAAGATAATGTTTTTGAAACTTCTAGTTTTAATATAGTGTATGCTTCTGGAATTTTTAATCTTAATCTAGGGAATAACAAGGAATTTTTGAAAAGTGCAATTAAACTTTTTATGAAGCTGTCTACAAATTATATATGTTTTAATCTTCTTCACTACAAATCACCAAATAAAGAAGATACTTATTATTATTTCTCTCCTGAAGAAGCTAAGGAAATTATACAGGAGTCAAGCATTGGTAAAGAAATGTCTATAGAGATTGTAGAAGACTATCTTAAAAACGACTTCACCATATTATGCAAAAAGATATAGCCTTTTAATGAGGGGGTACTATTTAGAGGTACCTCTTTTTTTGTTGCCATTTTATGAATATATAGCTTCAAATATGAGTTGATCTTTACGCTTGCTTAGAAATTCAATGTCATTCTGAGCGAAGCGAAGAATCTCATCTCTTTTTTTTAGCTTTTTTATATAAACATCATAAAGCGCCCTTTTATGGGAAGAATATATAAAAATATTCTGATTATTTTTACTGGTGGAAGGTGCGTTAAATGATATTTGAGATTCTTCTTTCATTTGCAATACTGTTGACAATTGTTCTTTTAATTATTAATAGCATTACATCACTGATTCTAAGCAAAACTGAAATTCTAGATTTGAAAGATACTCTCCTATCCTGTGGTGAGCTTACAAAACATGCAAAAGATGTGGCAACAAATCATAATTTATCAAAAAAAATAAAAGAAGCTCCACACCTTTTGAGTAGGCTCCGCGATAACTATAAAGTTATTACAAAAACAAAGTCTCTATTTGAGAAGGATGTAAACGCTGAAATTGATACATTGCCGGCTGCAGAATGGCTTCTTGACAACTACTATATACTCCATGAAATATTCATAGACCTTGAAAATAGCTTGGCCAATGGATTTGCAGACGACCTCCCAATTATTTCTTCTGGTACATATAAGAATTACCCCAGAAGCTACGCCATAGCTGTTGAAATCCTGTCCCATACAGATGGAGAAGTTGATGAAAATATAATAAATAAATTCATGGAGGGATATCAAAGTGTAAATGTACTTAACATGTGTGAACTATGGTCTTTACAGCTCATGCTAAAGCTAGCGTCCTTTGAATATATAAGGCAGCTTTGCGATAAAATGCAGGTTTCTAGAGAACAATGGATAAAAGCTAGAGAGGCTGCAAATTTCATAAAGGATAATCTTTTACTCCCTTATAATATTTTACAAGCCAGGTTTGAAGAAAAATATGAATCAATGCTAAAACATTCCTTTATAGAAAGGCTACTATATTTTCTAAGGTTACAAAGTGTAAAAAGCTCTCAGATAGTGCCTGCTCTGGACTCTCTCCTTGAAAGGGAGGGCTTTTCAACTGAAACAATGATAGAGGCTGAACACTCTTTTCAGTCATGGCTTCAACTTGCAATGGGTAATTTGGTGACAACTGAAAGAAGTCTGGGAACATTGGATTTTAGTTCAATTTATGAAAATGTTAGTCTTGTTGAACAGATACTTGTTCAAGACCCTTGTGACGTTTATTCAAAAATGGATATTAATACTAAAATCATGTATAGAAATAAGATAAAATGCCTTGCAAAGAAGTATGGCACAACTGAAATACATATTGCAAGGACTGCCTTGTATTGTGCTAGGGAGAAGGATGAAAGTCCACTAAATCACATTGGCTACTATATAATCGATAATGGAAAAAGGGAGCTGCTTCTAAAGACAGAAGTAGGAAAAGGCTTTAACAGTAGACATAAGATATCGCCAAATAATGGGCATAAAGGGGGATATCCAACTGCTATAGTTATTTTATCGATATTTATAAGTAGTTGGGTAACATTGGCTGGATTTCAGTATGACATTTCAAATAGCAGAGCTTTGGCAGTGCTTAGCTTTATTATGTGTTTAATACCTGCCATGGAGATAGCTACGATTCTTGTAAATTTAATAATGTCTATTATTGCAAAACCAGACATCCTCCCTAAACTTGAGCTAAAAGAGGGAATACCTGATGATAGTCCTGTTATGGTAATCGTGCCAACCCTATTATCGTCAAAGGAAAGAACAAAAGATATAATTGGACAAATCAGAAATGCTTATCTATCCAATAAAACGGATAACGTCTACTTTACATTAGTGGCAGACCTCAAGGACTCGGCGACTGAGACCCTTCCTGATGATAGGGAGATTGTTGAGGAGGCCACAAGGTTAATAGAAAGCCTTAATAAAGAATATATTGGAGAAAATAATAATAGATTTTTCTTTGTTTATAGAAATAGAAAATTTGTATCTGAAGAACAGAAATGGATGGTATGGGAAAGAAAAAGAGGAGCTGTTCTTGAATTTGTTAGGCTTCTAAAGGGTGATAACAATACAGGGCTTGAAGCTTCCGCCCAAAAGCTTAAAAGTATACCGCAAATTAAGTATGTAATAACATTGGATGCAGATACCATAATGCAACTGGAAGTCATTAAAAAGCTCACAGGGACAATGCTTCATCCTTTAAATAAGCCTTATGTGGACAAAACGAGAGGTATTGTTACATCGGGCTATGGGCTTATTCAACCAAGGATTGGCATAAATATTAAAAGCAGTATGACTTCGACATATTCTATGATTTATGCCTCTAATGGGGGTATTGACACATATTCTGGTGCTGTTTCTGACGTATATCAGGATTTATTTGGTGAGGGAATTTTTACTGGTAAAGGAATTTTTGATGTTGACGTATACTATGAGGTTCTAAATAATGCAATACCTGAGAACAAGGTTTTAAGTCACGATTTATTAGAAGGTAGTTTCTTAAGAACTGGACTTGCAACGGATATAATGTTGGTGGATTCGTATCCTTCAAAGTATAATTCAGCGGCTATGCGTTTACATAGATGGGTACGAGGAGATTGGCAGATAGTAGGGTATCTTAAATCTTGGGTAAGAAATGCAAATGGAGAAAAAGTTAAAAATCCTATAAATGTCATATCAAAGTGGAAAATATTTGATAACTTAAGAAGAAGTCTATTGGCGCCTTCTTTAGTTATATTAGTTCTACTTATGTTTTCTGTTTTCCCCTTTGGAGGTGGGACATGGGTTAGCTTTTTTATAATTGTATTATTTAGTCCCTTGATTTCTTATTTATTCAATAGAATATTTCTTGGAAAAATGACTTTGTACAGGGAAAAAAATTACGCAAAGACAATGTCTGGACTGACTATTTCCGTTATTATGTCTTTTTTTAATATTGCTTTTTTGGCTCATCAGGCTTACTTAATGTTAGATGCTATTTTAACCACCCTTTGGAGGCTTATTATTTCAAAGCGAAATATGCTTCAGTGGGTAACTGCCGCAGATATGGAGGTTCTCCTTAAAAACAAATTAGAGACATATTGGAGATTTATGTGGTTTTCTCCAGCCCTTGGTGTGACACTACTGGGAGTCTCCCTTTTCTTTTCAGAAGAATATATATTCTTCGGTGTCTTATTGTTTATAACTTTTTTGTTGGCTCCAATGATTGCTTACTATGTAAGCCAGACTATAGAAGTCGATGAAGATATCTTAGAACTTGAGGATATCAAGCTTCTTAGAAGAATTGCCAGAAAAAATTGGGCATTTTATGAAGATTTCGCTGGACTTGAAGAGAACTTTCTTCCTCCTGATAATTATCAGGTAGAACCTACCATTGCTACTGCGCACAGGACATCTCCCACAAACATAGGCTTTTTGCTACTTTCTTATTTGGGAGGAAAGGACCTAGGCTTTATCAGCTCAACTGAGATGCTAGATCTTTTGGAAAGAACAATTACAACCGTTGAAGGTCTAGATAAATGGAAGGGGCATCTTTACAATTGGTATGATACGAAAACCCTGACAGTTTTGAGGCCCAGGTACATCTCAACTGTTGATAGTGGAAACTTAGCAGGCTATATAATTGCAATAATGTCAGCCTTAGAAGAAAAGGAAATATTAGTGGATAGCCTTGAAGATTTGGTTAAAGGTCTAATAGACATTGCTATGATTAATAATGAAGAGGAAGGAAGTCAAAAACTATATTTAGAAGGCCTAAGCTTAACTGAAAGTATTGGTTTGGACAATATAAAGGGTCCTTTATCGAAATTAAAATCGGACATATCAGGTTTAAATAATAGCTCTGAAAACTATTGGATTGAAAAGCTTAAACTGCATATACAAAGAATAGAGAGGGTTTTAGAGCAAAATATAAGTGTGGAGGTACTTGAAGAAAGGGCACAATCCTTGAAATTAAGGTTGAAGAAGCTTCAAGATGAGATGAATTTTAAGGTACTATATGAGCCAAAGAGAAACCTCTTTTCAATTGGATATAATATTGACGAAGGTAGGCTTACAAGGTCATATTATGATTTATTGGCTTCAGAAGCAAGACTCGCAAGCTTCATTGCCATAAGCAAGGGTGAAGTTCCTGCTGAACACTGGTTCAGATTGGGTCGGAAACTGGTAAAAGTTGATGGTTACAGAGGCCTTGTTTCATGGACAGGCACTATGTTTGAGTACTTGATGCCATTACTTGTAATGGAGAGCTATAATGGTACTCTTTTAAACGAAACTTATAAATTTGTAACACTAAACCAGATTAAACATGGTGCTTTGAGAAATATCCCCTGGGGCGTTTCGGAATCAGGCTATAATGCTTTTGATGTAAGCCTCAATTATCAATATAAAGCCTTTGGAATTGCAGAACTTGCCCTTAAAAGAGGGCTGGAAAATGAGGTTGTAATAGCACCTTATGCCTCTATTATGGCTGTTATGGTTGAACCCTGCAAAGCTATTGAAAACATTAAAAGATTAATAAAAATGAAAGTATATGGTCGTTATGGGCTATATGAGGCAGTGGACTTCACCCCTCAAAGAGTACCAGGAAATGAAGGTTACAGTATAGTTAAGAGCTACATGGCTCATCATCAGGGTATGGGGCTTATTGCAATAGTAAATAAGCTCAAAGATAATGTAATGCAAAAGAGATTTGGCATTAATCCATTTATAAAAGCTACAAATACATTATTGCAGGAAAGACTTCCTGAGAGGACTATATTTTATAGGTCTCATTATGTGCCCGTTCTTACAAAAAAAGCTCACCACTGGGAGTACAGAGAAGGGGTAAGAAAATTAACACTAGAAAATAAGGCTATTCCTTCAATCCAGTTGCTTTCAAATGGAGTATATTCTGTAATGGTTACAGATAACGGCCTAGGTTATAGTAAGATTCATGAGACTGCTCTTTATAGATGGAGCAGAGATATTGTGAGCAAAAAAACTGGATTTTTTATTTTTGTTCAGAATATGAACTCTAATGAAGTTTGGAGCGCCACATTTGAACCACTACGTACCAAGCCTAACGCATATAATGTAGTTTTTGCACCAGATAAAGCTGTATTTACACGAAAGGATGGAAGTATTGAGACAAGGACAGAAATAACAGTGTCTCCTGAGGACAATGTTGAGATACGCAGAGTATCTCTGATTAATCATAGCGAGAAGGTCAGGGAAATAGAAGTAACCAGTTATATGGAGGTTATTATGACTTCCCTAGGGAATGACCTGGCACATCCAGCCTTTAGTAATCTCTTTATAAGAACCGAGTATAGTCCTGAAGAGGATACTCTACTAGCATCTAGAAGGCCAAGAACAGAAGGTCAACCAACTGTGTGGTGCTTTGAACGTGCTTTAATAGATGGTGAAGAAGTGGGAAGTACTACCTTTGAGACAGATAGACTTAAATTCATAGGAAGAAATCGAGATATTTCAAACCCTGCAGCCCTTGACGTAAGCCAACCGCTGACAAACTCCCAGGGCGCGGTAATTGACCCTGTATTTTCAATTAGGAAAAGAGTAGTAATCCAACCAGGTGCCACAGCGATAATTAGCTATACAGCAGGCTTTGGAGAAAGCAGAGAGAAAATCATAGAACTTACGAAGAAGTATGGAGAGTCTAAAAATATTTCGAGAACCTTTGAACTTAGTTTTACTAGAAGCCATATAGAGGCAAATTTCCTAAATTTAAGGCCATCTGAATTTGTAAAATACATGGAATACGCACCTTTGCTAATGCTTTTTAATCAAAGAAGAAAAAAACAGGCAGATTATATAAAGAAAAACACAAAGGGTCAGTCTGGGCTTTGGACATATGGCATTTCAGGAGATATTCCAATAATGATAATTAAGGTAGTAAGCCTTGACGAGTTGGCAAACTTGTCTTTTATTATTAAGGCTCATGAGTTTTATAGATATAGAGGCCTCTTTACAGATCTCGTTTTATTATTAGAGGATCAGGACAGCGGATATATCCAGCCACTTTATATGGGGATAAAGGCCATGCTTAATACTACTCATTTTAGAGATATGCTTTCAAAAAAAGGTGGAGTATTCATTTTTGATATTAATGCTATTCCTGAAGAGGATATAACTCTTCTACTTAGCTACGGTGCATTTTATATTGATGATTTAAAAGTATCCGTGGAAAGTAATCTTGTACAATATTTTGAAAAGGCCAATTATGATACAACCTTTAAAGTTTTGCAAAGTGGTAGAGAAACTCCTAGTACTAAAAAAACAACTCTTCCTTTTGAGCTTTTATATGACAATAGCTTTGGGGGCTTTACTGATGATGGTAGAGAATATGTTATTCACCTTGAAAAGGGAAGAAGCACTCCCCTTCCTTGGATAAATGTAATATCAAACAAGAGCTTCGGATTTCAGGTCTCCGAATCTGGCGAGGGCTGTACCTGGGCGGAGAACGGGCGAGAGAATAAACTTTCAACCTGGTCTAATGATCCAGTAACAGACCCATCAGGAGAAGTTATTTACATTAAGGATTACGAGAAAAATTTATTTTTTACTGCTACACCAAAACCAAAGGGTGAGGCTGACACATTTGTTATACGTCACGGTATTGGATATAGCGTATTTGAGCAGAACACAGATGATTTTAGTCAAAAACTAATAGTTTTTGCTAGCAATGAAGATAAAGTGAAGCTCAATTTATTAAACTTAGAAAATAAATCTTCAAAGAGTAAAAAGGTAAGCTTGACCTACTTTGTAAGGCCTGTTTTGGGTGTGAGTGATATCCAGAGTATGGGTGGAATAGTCACCAGAGTAAATAAGGAAAATGGTTTCATTGCTGCAAAAGATGGCTTAAACACAGACTTTCCAGGAAAATCGCTATTTGTGGGTTGCTCTGAGACCCTTGTTACCTTTACTTGCGATAGAGAGGAATTCTTGGGTATTGGTGGAGACTTAAGTGAACCTAGAGCTATTATTGAAGGTAAAATGCAAGAGCAACAGGGCGCTGGCTTTGACCCATGTATAGCATATTCGGTTGAAATTAGTCTTGAATCAGGCGAAGATAAACAACTGCTATTTTTACTTGGGCAAGGGGATTCTGATGAAGAAATTGTTAGAATGCTTAAAAAGTATGCCTTCCCCGAGAATGCTAAAAGAGAATTGGATTTAGTTAAAAACAAGTGGTCTGAAATAATTGATAAGATAAATGTCTCTACTCCAGATAAATCAATGGATATCCTGCTAAACTCTTGGCTCTTGTATCAGGTGGTATCCTGTAGATTATGGGCTAGAGCCGCATTTTATCAATCCGGTGGTGCCTTTGGTTTTAGGGATCAGCTTCAAGATGTAATGGCACTTAATTATTCAAAACCTGAGTATGTCAGAAATCAGATTTTATTGCATGCTTCAAGGCAATTCGTTGAAGGTGATGTACAGCATTGGTGGCACGAACAAGATGGTAAAGGAATACGAACAAGATACTCAGACGATTTGTTATGGCTCCCCTATGTCACTTGTGATTATATAAATAATACTGGGGATTTTGAGGTGTTGGGTGAAATGGTTGGATTCCTTGAAAGCCCGATATTAAGTCAGGGAGAGGATGAAAGATACGAAGTGCCTGCTATTTCAGCACAAAAGGCTACCATTTATGAGCATTGTATGAGGACACTGGAGATAGGGATTAGAAGAGGACCTCATGGCATTCCGTTAATGGGCGGTGGAGATTGGAATGATGGCATGAATACTGTTGGAAACAAAGGGACTGGAGAAAGCGTCTGGCTTGGATGGTTTTTGTATGAAGTTCTTATGAAATTCATTCCAATTTGCGAAAGACAGGGAGATACTGAAAAGGCGGAGAAATACAGAAAAACAGCTGGGGAAATTGTTGAAAGCATTGAAAAACAGGCATGGGATGGAAATTGGTATATGAGAGCTTTTTTTGATGATGGTACTCCTTTGGGCTCATCAAAGAACAGTGAATGCACAATAGACTCAATTGCTCAGTCATGGGCCGCCATTACTGGGGCTGGAAAGAAGGAAAGAGTGGAGGAGGCTCTAAACTCAGTTGAAAAATACCTAATAGATAATGATGTTGGGATAATAAAGCTTCTAACTCCACCATTTGATAAGAGCAACCTCCACCCAGGCTATATAAAAAGCTATCTTCCGGGAGTTCGAGAAAATGGTGGACAGTACACCCATGCAGCTACTTGGGTAGTTATGGCCTTTGCAAAAATGGGCAGGGGAGACAGGGCTCTGGAATTGTACAACATGATTAATCCAATTAACCATACCCGGACAAAAACGGAATGCCAGCGATATAAAACTGAGCCATATGTTATGAGTGCGGATGTATATGCAGTTGAGCCCAATATAGGCAGAGGTGGCTGGAGTTGGTATACTGGCACTGCTGGCTGGATGTACAGAGTTGGAATTGAAAGCATCTTAGGAATTAAAAAGGACAAGGGGCTTCTTGTAATTGACCCTTGTATTCCTGCTACATGGGAGGAATATGAGGTTAAAATCCGTGAAGGAGCTAGCCTCTATACTATAAAGGTTGCAAATCCTAAAAAGGTGTGCCAAGGAATAGAAGAGATTACCGTTGATGAAATTAAGCAAGGAAGGAAGCCAATTCCCCTGATTGATGATGGTAAAGAACATTTAATAAAAGTCTTGATGGGTGATGTTCAAGATGATGAATAGGGGTAAAAGTAAGGCTTATACAAAGAATAATTATATGGTGTATCTAAAAAGTGTAATTATTGGGTTAATTACTGGAATGGCAAATGGACTTTTTGGGGCAGGTGGTGGAACTATTGCGGTGCCAGCCATGATTCTCCTTTTAAAGGCAGAAGATCGAAAAGCCCATGCTACGGCAATTGCAATTATTCTGCCGCTGACTATAATAAGCTCTGTTTTCTATGTGAAAAATGGTTTTATAGATATTAATATCACATGGAAAGCAATAGTAGGAGGTGTAGTGGGAGGGTTCGTAGGAGCCAAGCTACTTAACATCTGTCCTGCAAACTTGCTGAGAAAGATTTTTGGAGTAGTTATGATCATAGCTGCAATAAGACTTATAAAATAAGATTCAGAAGTATATACTAATTTGCTTCAAAAAAGTTAGAATAATTCATATAAACTCCTGAATTGAGCATTTTGCATAGCCTCCTGATATTATCTTTCACAAATATATTTTTTGTTTTGAATAACGGTAACCATGAAATATATTTGCAAAATTATTTTAAGCTAGCTATGCAAGACGCTGAACTTTTTAATCAAAAATTAGTATAGGGAGTGTTAAATAATTGATTTTTTTAATTGGATTTTTATCAGGTATTGTAAGCGGCATGGGAATAGGGGGAGGTACAATTATGATTCCTGCCCTTGTTTTTTTTGCAGGAACGCCACAGCAAATTGCCCAGAGTGTGAATCTGCTTTTTTTTATTCCAACAGCCATAATGGCTATTACAGTTCATATAAAAAATAAGAATATAGATTTTAAACTTGCCATACCTATTATTATTGCAGGCCTTGTAGGGGCATATTTTGGCTCACAGCTTGCAATATCACTTCCTGGTCTGACACTAAAAAAATGGTTTGGATTTTTTTTGCTTGGAATGGGACTGTATGAGATGTTCAGAGGATTTAAGAAAAGGTCATAAGGCTCTAATTTTCTACGAAAGTAGAGTATGCAAAACACCATTGGAAGTATCAGATACAATTATAAGGTTTAAAGGTTTAAAGGTTTAAATTTGGAAGAATTCTAGGTTATTCACAAAAAAAGAATCGATTTAGCAGCTAGAGTAAAATTACTGTAGGGGTTTAATGGAATTAAATTCCATTAAAATTGAATAGAAGATGACATCCTGTTAAAATATTAATCGCTCAACCAATATTTAACATGAAAGGATATCATCTT
>Ga0123336_10001408_pt1 | contig 22052 bp, 21 predicted proteins | sample SSSSmetaG_FD_96466 | JGI IMG/M metagenome (GOLD analysis project Ga0123336, IMG submission 96466) | Glacier valley bacterial and archeal communities from Borup Fiord, Nunavut, Canada, to study Microbial Dark Matter (Phase II) - ​SSSS metaG | ecosystem: Environmental > Aquatic > Freshwater > Ice... | reverse complement strand
GAGCGCATTGCGCGCGACGCCAACGTGCTGCCTGCGCCCGCATTGACGCGTGACGCTTTGGTGCATTTGTCTCGCTACGCTTTCCCGGGCAACGTGCGCGAGCTCGAGAACTTGCTGCACCGCGCCGTGGCCTTGACCGGCGGCGAGACCATCGATGTGTATGACCTGGGCTTGCCCGAGACGGTGTTCACCGACACCGCTGCGCAAGAGCTCGACTTGATCACCGAGAACACACGCTTTGACGTGACGAGTTTGGAATTGCCGACGGCCGTTGCGCCCACCTCGTTTGCGTCGGTTGAGCCGCAGTTGCCCGACGATTTAGCACGCTACCTCGACGATGTGGAGCGGGATATCTTGGTCAGGGCACTGGAGAGCCATCGCTACAACCGAACTGCCGCGGGTGCCAGTCTGGGCCTGTCTCTTCGGCAAATGCGCTACCGCATGGCCCGACTGAATGTCACGGTGGGCGGTGATGCTGTCGACACATGAAGCCCGGCGGCGATCGCGTGACCGGGCCTGAGAAACCAGACAAGAAGGACGATTGGGCAGGCGGCTGGTGGAAGGGCGCCCGACGCCTGGATTCACCCAACTTTGGCGCGCGTCCGCCCAGCACAGACATCAGCTTGGCGGTGATTCACTCCATCAGTTTGCCGCCGGGCGTTTACGGCGGGGACGCGATAGAGCGCCTGTTCACGAACCGCCTCGACTGGGACGTTCACCCGTACTTTCAAGCCATTCGCGGTTTGCAGGTGTCGGCCCATTTCTTGATTCGCCGGTGCGGGCTGGTGATGCAATTTGTTTCGTGCCTCGACCGCGCGTGGCACGCCGGTGCATCGACTTGGATGGGCCAGGACAATTGCAATGACTTCGCCATCGGCATTGAACTAGAAGGCCTGGAAGGCGATGTCTTTGAAGCGGCTCAATACGAGGCGCTGGTGGATTTGCTGCGCGCAGCACAGCCCGAATATGCGCTGCGCCACGTGGTGGGCCACGAACACGTGGCGCCTGGCCGCAAGTTCGATCCGGGCTCTGGATTTGATTGGCTGGCGCTGAGCGCTGAACTCGGCTGGCCAGCGTCCATGTTTGCGTCAGTCAACAACGCGACGCAGCGCAGCGCCGTCTGAGCGCGCCGTTTCCTCTGGGCAAAAAAATTGCCGACTTCCCCCTAGGCGACACGCTAGGGGTAGTGTTAAAGTAACCTGTCACCCCTAGATGTAGTGTCTGGTGGTGAAAAAGTTGTGCACACGCTGTCCCGCGATTCCCTCGTTCGCTGCACCGAATTTCCACAGACTTTTCCACAAATTTCGCGTTGACAGTGCTTTCTTGACGCGGCAACTGCCCGCGCCTGTTGTGATGTTTGGCCTTTAACTCTCGTTAGTTTGCAAGTCGGCTTTGCCGCCGGAGTCGTCGCTAAAACCGCAAGCGAAACCACAAGCGAAACCGCGCCGAAAGGCATGGATCAAACCGTGATCCAGATCGCAAATGAAATTGCAAACGAAGCCGCAAACGAAGCCATAAACGAAATAACGATCAGCGTTTTCACCCAACGCCTGGCCCCCACACCCAAGGATATTTATGTTGACAGCTGCACCTCGTTCACCGGTTTCTGCGCCCACCGCAGCCGCCCCCGCTTCCTTAGCCAGCACGGTCTTGTCCAGCACGCCCAACTCTCAGGCGGCTTCTGCCTACCAGGGTTACCAAATCATCCGCCGCAACGGTGCGGTGGTTTTTTTCGAGCCCAGCAAAATCGCAGTCGCGCTGATGAAAGCGTTTTTGGCAGTGCACGGAACCCAAGGTGCTGCCTCCGCCAGCGTTCGTGAGACCGTAGACGGTCTCACCGAGTCGGTGGTTCGTGCCTTGCTCCGCTCGCGTCCGGGCGGTGGCACCTTCCACATTGAAGACGTGCAAGACCACGTCGAACTGGGCTTGATGCGCGGCAGCCATCACGAGGTCGCGCGCGCTTACGTGCTCTATCGCGAGCGCCGCTCACAAGAACGCTCCAAGCAAACTCATCCTGCGGCCGCGGTAGAAGCTCAGTTGAGCGTGCTCGACCGAGGCCAGCGGGTGCCCTTGGACTTGGAGCGCCTGAGCAGCCTTATCGCTTCGTCCTGCGCTGATCTGGGCAGCGAGGTCAGGCCGGAACCCATCTTGGCCGAAACCAAGCGCAATCTGTATGACGGTATTCCGATCGACGAAGTGCACAAGGCCGCCATCCTGGCGGCGCGCACGTTGATAGAGAAAGACCCGGGCTACACCCGCGCCACGTCGCGCCTGCTTTTGCACACCATCCGCAAGGAAATTTTGGGTGAAGAGGTGTTGCACGCGGAAATGCACACCCGTTACGCCGAGTACTTCCCGGGCTACGTCAAGAAAGGCGTAGACGCAGAGTTGCTCGACGAAAAAATGATGCAGTTCGATCTGGACCGGCTGGGTGCCGCGCTCAAAGCCGACCGGGATTTGCAATTTGACTACCTTGGTTTGCAAACCTTGTTTGATCGCTACTTCTTGCACATCGATGAAGTTCGTATTGAGCTGCCGCAAGCTTTCTTCATGCGTGTGGCCATGGGTTTGGCATTGGGCGAGATCGACCGCGAAGCGCGTGCGATTGAGTTTTACGAAGTTCTTTCAACCTTCGACTTCATGAGCAGTACCCCCACACTGTTCAACGCGGGTACGCGTCGTTCGCAGTTGTCTAGTTGCTACCTCACCACGGTTGCCGACGACCTCGACGGCATTTACGAAGCGTTGAAAGAAAACGCGTTGCTGTCCAAGTTTGCTGGTGGTTTGGGCAACGACTGGACCAACGTGCGCGCGTTGGGCTCCCACATCAAAGGCACCAACGGCAAGAGCCAGGGCGTGGTGCCATTTTTAAAAGTGGTCAACGATACCGCGGTCGCGGTCAATCAGGGCGGCAAGCGCAAAGGCGCGGTCTGCGCCTACTTGGAAACCTGGCACCTCGACATTGAAGAGTTTTTGGAGCTGCGCAAGAACACTGGGGACGATCGCCGCCGTACCCACGACATGAACACTGCAAACTGGATTCCTGACTTGTTCATGCGTCGCGTCATGGAAGGTGGCGAGTGGACCCTTTTCTCGCCCAGCAACTGCCCCGATCTGCACGATAAATTTGGTCGCGATTTCGAAGTCGCTTACACGGCGTACGAGGCGAAAGCCGCCCGCGGCGAAATCAAACTTTTCAAAACCATGCCTGCCAGCGACCTCTGGCGCAAGATGTTGTCGATGTTGTTTGAGACCGGCCATCCTTGGATCACTTTCAAAGATCCGTGCAACGTGCGGTCACCTCAGCAGCACGTTGGTGTCGTTCACTCCAGCAACTTGTGCACCGAGATCACGCTGAACACCAGCGAGACTGAAATCGCGGTCTGCAACCTGGGCTCGGTCAACCTGACGCATCACCTGATCACGGTCGACGGGGCGGCAGGGCCAACACGCCAGATCGACCACGTCAAATTGAAGAAGACGATCTCAACCGCGATGCGCATGCTCGACAACGTCATCGACATCAATTACTACGCAGTCAAGAAAGCTCGCGACTCCAACCTGCGACACCGTCCAGTTGGTTTGGGCATCATGGGCTTTCAAGATTCTTTGTACGAGTTGCGTGTGCCTTACGCGTCGGAAGCCGCCGTGCAATTCGCAGACCAATCAATGGAAGCGGTTTGCTATTACGCATATTGGGCTTCGACCGAGTTGGCGGAAGAACGAGGTCGCTACTCCAGCTACCGCGGCTCGTTGTGGGACCGTGGCATCTTGCCCATCGATTCTCTTGACTTGCTGGCAGAACAGCGCGGCGGTTATATGGAAGTTGATCGCAGCGTCAGCATGGACTGGAGCACGCTTCGTGGCCGCATCAAAGAACACGGCATGCGCAACTCCAATTGCGTCGCCATCGCGCCGACCGCGACCATTTCCAACATCGTGGGCGTGAGCGCCTCGATCGAACCTTCGTTCGGTAACTTGTCGGTCAAGTCCAACCTGTCAGGCGAATTCACCATCGTCAACGAGGCATTGGTCGGCGACTTGAAAAAGCTCGGTTTGTGGGATGACGTGATGGTCATGGACCTCAAACACTTCGACGGTTCGCTGCGCCGCATTGACCGCGTCCCAGAAGATTTGAAGGCGCTCTATGCGACCGCGTTCGAAGTCGAAACACAGTGGCTGGTTGAAGCCGCCGCGCGCCGCCAAAAGTGGATAGACCAAGGTCAGTCACTCAATATTTATATGGCAGGTGCCTCCGGCAAAAAACTAGACGAGACCTACAAACTCGCCTGGCTGAGAGGTTTGAAGACCACCTATTACCTGCGCACTGTGGGTGCCACTCACGCCGAGAAATCAACCATCAAAGCGGGGCAACTGAATGCAGTGTCGAGCGGCGGCTCGTCCGACGCCTTTGCAGTGATTGCCAAAGCACAAGCAGGGGCTTCCGCCGTGACTGCTACCGCAACAGGCAATGGCGCTGCTGCGGTCTACAACGCTCAAAGTACCGAGCCGGCGACTGACATGAAGTTTTGTTCCATCGACAACCCCGATTGCGAAGCTTGTCAGTAAATTTGAAATCCTTGGAATTTGATTTTTAAACCGCATCCTGATTTTCTCGATGCGACAGCGCAACAAACACCATCATCAAAGCGGCATGCGGTCAAGAAACGCTTGGTGTTTGAACACAACACTCCGATAATTTAGAAATACTGGAAATTAAATATGTTGGTCTGGGAAGACGAAGTTAAATCAGCGACTACGACAGAGTTCAGCATTGCAAATGCTGCGGTTACTCATCTGAGTCAATCGCGAGCAGCGCAGTCATCACCGGCTCTAGCCGCGGTCATGGCAGATATTGGTATCCCATTGTCAACCATGGCGGCGACAGTGCGGGCTGAGTCGCCAACTGCACTAGGAACTCCAGCTATCACCGCGGCAACTACATTGCCGAAGGCTGCGCCTGCAGCGCGTCGCGTCAATGCAGCCGACAAACGCATCATCAACGGACGAACAGACGTCAACCAGTTGGTGCCATTTAAATACAAATGGGCTTGGGAAAAATACCTCGCGACCTGCGCCAACCATTGGATGCCCCAAGAAGTGAACATGTCGCGAGACATTGCGACTTGGAAAGATCCCAACGGGTTGACCGACGATGAGCGCCGGATCATCAAGCGAAATTTAGGGTTCTTCGTCACCGCTGATTCTCTGGCTGCCAACAACATTGTGTTGGGTACCTATCGCCACATTACCGCACCGGAATGCCGCCAGTTTTTACTGCGTCAAGCGTTTGAAGAGGCCATACACACCCACGCGTACCAGTACATCGTTGAATCGTTGGGCTTGGATGAGAGCGAAATCTTCAACGCTTATAACGAAGTCCAGTCCATCCGCGACAAAGACGAATTTCTGATTCCTTTCATCGGCGCGATCATGGACCCGCACTTCAACACGGGCACCTTGGAAAATGACCGCGTGTTGTTGAAGTCATTGATTGTGTTTGCGTGTCTGATGGAAGGTTTGTTTTTTTACGTTGGATTCACGCAAATTCTGGCGCTAGGTCGGCAAAACAAAATGACTGGTGCCTCGACCCAGTATCAGTACATCTTGCGTGACGAGTCCATGCACTGCAATTTCGGCATTGACCTCATCAACCAGATCAAGCTGGAAAATCCCAACCTCTGGACGCCTGAATTCAAGGCGGAAATTAACGCTTTGTTCATGAAGGCAGTTGAACTCGAATATCGCTATGCCGAAGACACAATGCCTCGCGGCGTATTGGGCATGAACGCATCGATGTTCAAAGGCTACCTGAGATACATCGCAAATCGTCGAGCCGCACAAATTGGATTGCCCGAGTTGTTCCCGAATGAAGAAAATCCGTTTCCATGGATGAGTGAAATGATTGACCTGAAAAAGGAAAGCAATTTCTTTGAGGTGCGCGTGACTGAATATCAGTCTGGTGGAGCACTGTCTTGGGATTGACTTCCGCTTGAGCAACAAAGCTCCGGGTCATATTGATGGGTCAAGATCGGCACAGCGTGATGAATCAAAGCAGTTTGAAAGCGATAAAAAGAAATCGCTGATCGGCTTTAAAAAAACAGCACACGAGGTGCAACCGGATTCACCGTACCGCAGCGGCCAACTTGGGGCTCTGAGGACAGTGGGTAGCTTTCAGGCAACGAGCTAGTTCAATGCCTGTCAGTTCTTTTTCAACTTGATCAAGGAGAAGAGTTATGGCAACTGCGAAAAAGGCCCCTGCGGCCAAAAAATCTGTGCCGATGAAGAAAGTCGCTGCGAAAAAAGCTGCACCTGCGAAGAAAGCTGCACCTGCGAAGAAAGCGGCTCCAGCCAAAAAGGCAGCAGTCAAGAAAGTTGTAGCTAAAAAAGCTGCGCCAGCGAAAAAAGCAGCTCCTAAGAAAGTAGCACCAGCGAAGAAAGTTGCTGCTAAAAAGGCAGCGCCTGCTAAGAAAGCCGCTGCAAAAAAAGCAGCGCCAACCAAGAAAGCCGCTCCGGCTAAGAAAGCTGCTGCCAAAAAAGCTCCTGCTAAGAAAGCCGCCGCAAAGAAAGCGCCGGCAAAGAAAGCAGCCGCTAAAAAGGTACCTCCTGCTCCTGCCGCCCCTGCTGTTGTCAAGCCAGTTGCAAAGACTGTTGCGGCAAAACCGGCAACCCTGAAGCCTGCGGTCGCTAAACCAGCTGTTGTGAAACCTGCAGCGCCGGCACCGAAGACAGCGCTAAGCCCTCAAGCAGCTTGGCCTTTCCCGACTGGCAGCAAACCCTGAGCACAGAGGCGTTGAAGCTGACCGCAAAATATCGCAAGAAAAAAGTGGAAGATACATTTTTCAGGTAATGATTGAGGTGAAATTTCAGCTCAAAAACCCGGCTCTGGCTGGGTTTTTTTATGTGCGTCAGTCTTGCTATGGCATCCGCCGCAACTTTCGAAAAATAAGCGTGACTTACAAACCCAGTGTGGTGGGGTCCAGGTGGTGGTTCTGCCCGCCGCGGCTGGCGATCTTGATCGACCCCAATCGGTTTCCTAAATTCGCACACTGCAGCAGAGGCCAATCGCGCTCCAAGCCGTAAAGAAGGGCGCCGCGGAAAGCATCCCCACAGCCGGTCGGGTCGACCACCTCAGCCGCTTCGACACCCGGAACGTGAGTGCGCACCCCTTGCTGCCACACCGCGCAGCCTTCCGAGCCAAGCGTCACGATCAGTCCTCTGAGATGTGAACTGGACAACGTCTCCAGGCTGTTGCCAGTTCGTTCGCTCAACATTCGCGCTTCGTAGTCATTGACTGTGACCCACGTAGCCAGTGAGATGAAATGATTCAACTCGTCGCCGCTGAACATCGGCAAGCCCTGACCTGGATCGAACACAAAAGGGATCTTGGCGGCGGACAACTGAGCCGCATGTTGAATCATGGCCTCGCGACCGTCGGGCGCAATGATCGCCACCGTCGAATCACTCACAACGGGCACTGCAGTCTGGTGCGCTTCATTCATGGCACCGGGATGAAACGCGGTGATCTGATTGTTGTCGGTGTCGGTAATGATGAAGGCTTGAGCCGTGTAGCTGTCTCCCACGACGCGCACGAGGTCGGTGCCGCAGCCCCAGGCTTGCAGTCGGGTCAAATAATCTGACCCGTCGTTACCCAGAGATGCCATCACGACCGCTTTGCCACCGAGCAAATTGAGGTTGTAAGCGATATTTCCAGCGCAACCGCCGTACTCACGGCGAAGTGTTGGCACGAAAAAAGAGACATTCAAGATATGAAGTTGCTCCGGCAAAATTTGTTCTTTGAAGCGACCCGGAAACACCGTGATGGTGTCGAATGCAAGAGATCCGCAGATCAGTGCCGACATGGCAACTCCTGAAGTGAATTGAAGAAAAAAACTACGAATGCATCGTGGCCCGTCTGTTTGAGGGGCACGAGCATGTCAGACCGCAAGCTGGCGGGCTTAGGGATAGAACACTTCTACGGTGTATCCGGTGACCCGTTTGTCACTCGAAGTCAACATCAAGCTCAAGGTCGTCTCGGTCCCCGCCTCGAGCCCGGGTGAAGCAGCAAGAAAATCAGTTGGTGTAAGCGCCCGCCGAGCCACCAACTGACCTGAAGCGTCGGTCAGGCTCAGATCGACTGAGGGCAGAGCGACCACAAAAATGCCTCGATTGCGCAAGTTGACCGACAACTTGACGGCGTCAGAGCCAGGGGTGGTGTGGGTCAGAGCGGTGTTTTCGACTGCCAAGTCTTCGATGCGCATCGGCAACTCGACTCGACATGCCAACCAAGCACAAGCTGTCTGCAACGTGGTTTTCGTTTGAGGCCAACGCGCCGCTATCGCGTCCCGAAAATGATATGCAGTTTGTGTACCCAGTACCAAAAACGCCAATATCACCGAAAGCCCTAAAGCCCAACCTGAACCCCAACCTGGCGTGCGAACTGATCGACCAGAGTGCCGAATGAAATCAGGTGGCGCAGCAACTTGTTCAGACGCCATGAATTCTGAGAATTCTTCCGCTCGCGGACCGGGACCGGCTGGTGCCACAGAGAGCAGGGCCTCGGTTTGCGGTTGCTGCGCAGTCGGCGCATGCACATCGGCAAGATCGAGGACGTGATCTTCGTCGGCATCTCGACCTGTGGTTTGATCTGGCCCGTTGGAGAGCTCCTGCGTTACGGCTTCGATCTCGTCGGTTGGCGCAGGTCCCGACCACTCAGGCGGAACATCGCGCTCCAGGTCAAACAGACCTTCCATGGCGCTGAAAACGGCGTCACAACGACCGCACCGAACCCAACCCTCAGACACTTTCAATTGATCCTGAACGACTCGAAATATCGTGCCGCAGGCGGTGCAACGGGTCGCCAAACTCATGCGCGGACTATGCCATGCAGACGCATCATTTCATTCTCGCCACTGCTCAAGAAGAAAAGCGCGCGCTCATCAAGACCCAGCCATCGCTGCAGTCACTGACCTGCAGTGCACACCATGGTTCGTAGGCCGCCTTGAGCTCATCGGTCTGACGTTCCAAGATGCCTGCCAACACCAAATCGCCGCCGTGTTCCACATGTGCACACAGCAGCGGTGCCAACAATCGCAGTGGTGTGGCCAAGATGTTGGCAAGCACCAAGGGATAAACGCCCGACGCGGTCTCAGGCAAGCCGGCTTTCAGACTCACGCCATTCGCCAGCGCATTGGCGCGTGTCGCTTCCACTGCCGCCGGGTCGATGTCGAGCGCCTCCACGCCGAGAGCACCGTGCATGGCCGTTGCAATCGCCAGAATTCCGGAGCCGCAGCCATAGTCCAAGACGCGCTTCCAAGCTCCCAATCTCAACGGCGCGTGCCGTGCGATCCAGCGCAAGCACATGCGGGTGGTGGGGTGTGTGCCGGTGCCAAATGCCAAACCTGGGTCAAGGCGTATGACTTTTTCCGCCCCGGCCGGCGGTTTATGCCAAGTCGGGACAATCCAAAAGCCAGGCGTGATGTCGACTGGCGTGAACTGCGACTGCGTCAATCGCACCCAGTCCTGGTCCGCAACTTCGCTCAATGACTGCATCTGGATGTCGTGAGCCCAGTCTTGCGCCAACAACAAAGTGGCGGCCGCCGACGCTTGAGCTTCAGTGTCAAACAGCGCCTTGATCACTGAGCGTTCCCACCCACCTGCCGGTGCTGGCATGCCGGGCTCGCCGAACAGCGCACGTTCGGCATCGGTGTTCGCATCGGCGTCTTCAACCGACACCGACAAAGCCCCCAGTTCGTCCATCAACGCGTCGGACGCGTCGTCTACGACATTCACCGCTGCCAGCAAGAACAGCTCAACCATGGCGGCCTTTTGCGGAGATAGTGAGGCCGGAAGTCAGCGCTTGTGGGCGCTCATCCAGCCTTCTAGGTAGTGAATGTTGGTGCCGCCTTCGATAAAGCGAGCGTCTGCCATGAGCTCGCGGTGCAGCGGTATGTTGGTCAAGATGCCTTCGACCACCGTCTCCGACAACGCAATGCGCATGCGTGCCAAAGCTTGATCGCGGGTGTCACCGTGAACGATGATTTTTCCGATCATCGAGTCGTAATTGGGCGGCACCAAATAGTTGGTGTAAGCATGCGAATCGACGCGCACACCAGGGCCGCCAGGCGCGTGCCACATTGTGATGCGACCGGGACTGGGGGTGAACTTGTACGGGTCTTCGGCATTGATGCGGCACTCAATCGAATGGCCGCGCATTTGCACTTGTCGTTGCGTGAACGGCAGCTTTTCACCAGCGGCCACGCGAATCTGCATTTGCACGATGTCGATGCCCGTAACCCATTCCGTCACCGGATGCTCCACTTGAACGCGGGTGTTCATTTCGATGAAATAGAACTCGCCGTTCTCAAACAAGAACTCAAACGTGCCCGCCCCTCGGTAGCCAATTTTCTTGCAAGCCGCGGCGCAGCGGTCGCCGATGCGCTCAATCACACGTCGCGCAATGCCCGGTGCGGGCGCTTCTTCGATAATTTTTTGGTGGCGGCGCTGCATCGAGCAATCGCGCTCGCCCAGCCACACCGCATTGCGGTGCGTGTCGGCCATGACTTGTATTTCGATGTGACGCGGGTTCTGGAGAAACTTCTCCATGTAAACGGTGGAATTGCCAAACGCCGCACCGGCTTCTGCGCGTGTGGTCTGTACGCCGTGGATCAGCGCGGCTTCGGTGTGCACCACTCGCATGCCTCGCCCGCCTCCGCCGCCGGACGCTTTGATGATCACGGGGTAGCCAATAGCGCGCGCCGCTTTGATGATTTCTTTCGGGTCTTCTGGCAGCGCGCCCTCGGAACCGGGCACGCAGGGAACGCCTGCCTTGATCATCGCCTGCTTGGCCGACACTTTATCGCCCATGATGCGAATGGATTCGGGCGTCGGACCGATGAACGTAAAACCGCTGCGCTCCACGCGTTCGGCAAAGTCGGCGTTTTCAGCCAAAAAGCCGTAGCCCGGATGGATCGCCTCAGCGTCGGTCACCTCGGCAGTGGAGATGATTGCCGGCATGTTCAGATAACTCTGCGACGAGGCCGCCGGCCCAATACACACCGCTTCGTCGGCCAACTTCACGTACTTCGCGTCCCGGTCCGCCTCGGAATAAACGACCACCGACTTGATGCCCAGCTCCCGGCACGCCCTTTGGATGCGCAGCGCAATCTCGCCGCGGTTGGCAATCAGTATTTTTTTGAACATACTCTGCCGCTCACTCGATGATGAACAGCGGCTGGCCGAATTCGACCGCCTGGCCGTTTTCGCACAAGATCCGAGTGACGGTGCCCGACTTGTCGGACTCGATCTCGTTCATGATTTTCATCGCTTCGATGATGCATATGGGCTCACCTTCTTTGATCGGCGAACCCAAGTCGGCAAAGGTTTTCGAGCCCGGGCTGGCTGAGCGGTAAAACGTGCCCACCATGGGGGACTTTACGACATGACCCGCGGGTGCAGTCGCGTCTGCAACCACCAGCGGCGCAATTGGAGCAGGGGAAGCTGCAACCGCCATTGGCGCTGGCATCATCATCGAGGACTGCGCGCTGCCGGCGAGCAGGGCCAGTCTCGGGTCGGCCTTGACGATGCGCACCTTGCCTTCGGCTTCCGTGATCTCGAGTTCGGAAATGTTGGAGTCCGATACCAAGTCGATCAGCGTTTTGAGTTTTCTGAGGTCCATCGAAGGCTCCGTGAGGCTGTCTTGGGCGGGTAAAAAAATAGTCTTTTGTAGAACCTGCAGCGAGAAAAATTCTTTAAAAGCACTCAAAGTGCCGTATGTAGCTGCTTCGTACGTCTAAGATCGGTTAATCTTTAAAGTTTTTCATGACCTGACGCATGACGCGCCAGCGTTCTGAAATGTGGTTGAGAGTTCGCATCGTCGACGGCCACGTATCATTAAGCTGCTGACTTTACGCGCATTGCATGCCGAAGCCGACAAATGATAAGAATTAAATCGAATCTGATATTTTGGCTGATCAGCGGTGAACGCTGGCCCAACGCTCCAGCTCATCGGCTTCGATGCCGCCCAGTTTCTGGACCACCACGTCGCCTTTGGTGTTCAAAACTACCGTGAAGGGCAACGCACCGTTTGGGTTGCCCAGAGCGCGGCTCAATTCCGAACCTTCCATGCCCGCCAAACCGATGGGAAAACTGACGGGAACGCGCTCCAAAAATGCTCGAACGGGCGTTGGACTGTCCACCGCCAATCCCACCACTTGCCAACCTCGGGCCCGATGAGTTTGATAAAAGGCGTCGAGCAACGGCATTTCTTTGACGCACGGCGGGCACCAGGTGGCCCAAAAATTCAACAGCAACGGTTTGCCGCGCAGGTCAGCCATCACCAACTGGCCCCCAGCGGGTTGCGGCAAAACTTGCTTCCAAACTTCATCACTCGAGCGCGAAGCTGACGGTTTCCGGGTCGACCAAACCGCCCCGGCGGCAGCAGCTGCAGCCGCCACGCCGCCGTAGACCCATTGCCTGCGGTTCACGACGAGGACTCCATCAAGGCGCGCAATACCTTGAGGTCGCCGCGTTCGGTTCGGCCGTGTGCATCGGGCTTCAAGGCCCCGCGCAAATCATCGTGGTCCAGCACGCTCATGTGCACGGTGACGTTCTCATTCAATGCGCGGCATGGGCTGCTGCAACTGAGCACGCTGATCTCATCTCCTCGCGGGCCGGTCAGGCTGCTCACCTCGTAGTCCACGCCCTGGTCGATCAGTGCCAACTCGGCCGCCTTGGAGTCGTCGCAGTAAAGCTGTAAGTGAATGTTGTTCAGACGCGTCGCGGTACCGCGCCACACCGCGCCGCTCAGATGGGGGCGGAAGTCTTTCATGCGCTGCATCCATAACACGGCCACCGCGCGCAAGGCGGTCAACTCCCCGGGTTGTGTGTCAGCGCAAAACAATTGCAAATAGGCTCGAACCTCGGTTTCGACCTCGTCATTGCTGGGAAGCTCTGCCCGGCGCGTGCTGCGCCCGGCACCGCTCTTGCCGAGATCGCGTGCCGCACGCCGTTTGGCCGGGCCGTACTCCATGCCTTCTTCGACGACCCATCGGGCGGCGGCGGCTGCAATTTCCAAACTCAGTTCAGATGACATGGATAGATTTTAAGAAGGGCGACGCACTGCACCAGGGTCAAGGCAATTCGACCGCCGACATGCGTGCTTGAACCACGCCGGACCGTCCTATCACGTAGCTCGAGCCAGGTCGTTTTTCAAATCGCTTGGGCGCCGGCAACATCACCGCCAAGCGCGCCGCTTGCGCCGGGCTGAGCAGAGCAGCACGCGTGCGGAAGTAATAGCCAGCCGCTGCTTCGGCACCGAACACGCCTTCGCCCCACTCGACGTTGTTCAGGTAAATCTCCAATATTCGTTGCTTGCTCAGCACTTTTTCCAGCATGAGGGTGATCACGAGCTCTTGCAGCTTGCGTGGCAAGTTGCGCTCTGAACCCAAAAACAAATTTTTGGCCAGCTGCTGTGTGATGGTCGAGCCGCCCACCAATTTCGGCTCGGCACCGGGTTTGGCGCCAGCGCTGGGCTTTCGGGCTGATTGCTGCTGTGACTTGACGGCTTGCGTCTCAGAGCGCTGGTTGCGGTCCCACGCCTTTTCAATGGCGTCCCACTCGACGCCACTGTGATCGACGAAGCCCGCATCTTCTGAGGCGATCACCGCGCGCTTCAGGTGGTCAGAAATTTGCGTGTAGTCCACCCACTCTTGCGCCCACAAAACGCGTTGCTCCTCGGTCGCCAATCGGGTGATCTCTGAGCGCTGAAACGTGGTGGACTGCGGGTTCACGCCGATCATCAGAACGACGCGCGCGAAAAAGTAAACCTGAAGCGCCAACACCGACAACGCGGACAAGGCTGCGATGCGCCCAGCGTTGGCCCAAACGGCGCGCCCGCGTGGTGTCACTTTGTGTTCGCCGCTGCGACGCGCTGCAGCAGCGCCGCCAGCACCGGTGCCGTGTCGGGTCGCACGCCGCGCCAAACAAAAAAGGCCTCTGCCGCTTGTTCCACGAGCATGCCCAAACCGTCACGCCCCGTGGCACCGTGCTGATGCGCCCAAGCCAGATAGTGCAGCGCGCTGCTGCCGTAGGCCATGTCGAGTGCCAGCGCGCCCGCTTTGAGTACCCGGGACGACACGGGCACGGGAGCGTCGCCGAGGCTGCTGGCGGTGGCATTGATGACGACGTCAAACGATTCGCCGCAATCGAGCAAATTTGCTGCACGCAGCTCTACACCGTGCGCCGCTGCGAAAGCGGCGTGCCGATCGACCAGCGCCTGTGCCTTGTCCACGCTGCGGTTGGCTAGCACCAACTCGGCAGGGCCCGCGCTAAGCAGGGGCCCCAACGCGCCCGCCGCGGCCCCGCCAGCGCCCAGCATCAACACGCGTGTACCGGCCAAAAGCCGCCGCGCATTGTTTTGGATGTCGCGCACCAGGCCGACGCCGTCGGTGTTGTCCGCATACCAAGCGCCGGGCTCGTCGAAGCGCAGCACGTTGCAGGCCTGCGCCAAGGCCGCGCGCTCGCTGACAGATGAGGCCATGCGCCACGCATTGAACTTGAATGGCATGGTGATGTTGCAACCGCGACCACCCGACTGTGCGAACTCGCGCACCGACTTTTCGAAACCTTCGGCGGTGCACAGCAGCCTGTCATAGCTGAGTTGTTCGCCCGTCTGTTCGGCAAAGCGTGCATGGATAAAAGGCGATTGGCTGTGCTGCACGGGGTTGCCAGCCACAACGTAGTGGTCGCGCGTTGTCAGTGAAGCTTCATCACTGAGGCGATTCACGCGCATCAGGGCCCACCGCTCAGTGAGGTTTCCAAGCCCTCTTCGCGCGTAAAGCGAAAGCGCGAGGTGATGACGAGTTGGTCTGCCTTGCGGCGCATGGCGCTCGAGAAGTCTCCGAACGGAGACGCCGCACGCACGATGGCGATGGCGCGCTGGTCGAGCCATTTGTTGCCGGACGGGCGCACGATTTCTGTATCTATGACCCGACCTTGCCGGTCCACGGTGACGTTCATGGTGAGCTCTCCATACAACCGCTTGCCTTGGTACTCGGGGAAGTTGCGCGTACCACGGTCTTCCACTTTGCGCCGCAGCTGGTCGTAGTAGACGGCATAGACCTCTTCGCGCGTGGCCGGGCTGATGTAGCGTTTTTTGGGGCGCAAGCTTTCGTCTTGCATGCGCTTTTCAATTTCGGCCAGCAGCTGAATCAGCTGGCGGCGCTTTTCTTCCTGTGCCTGGTCCTGCGACGATCCTTGTTCGCTCTGGGGTGAGGGCGCGGGCATCAGCGCCAACTCGCGTCGTATTTGAGTCAGGAGCAAGGTCTGCGTTTCTTGCAGTTTTTCAATCTGGCGATGCGATTCTTCTTTCGCTTCGCCGACCTCTGTCGTTGGTGAGGACGGCAGCGGCGAGGTCGCGCGGCCTTTGTCGGCTTCGCCGCCGCCGCTCAGGTTGGCCTGGGCAATCGCCTGAGCGTTTTCAGGTTTCTCGCTGGAACGCGAGTTCACCAAAATCACGTCCAGCGAGGTGTCTTGAAAGACGCGGTCAAAGCGCTCGGGGTCGACAAATCGAAACGTCAGCAGTCCGACATGCACCGCGACGGACGCCAGCAGCGCAATCTGCAAAGCCGATAGCCTCTTCAGCATGTTGAAGTGAGTTTTAAGCGGCGGGGCTTGTCGAATGCACGGCTGATGCTGGCGCAGCGTCGCTGGCGCCTTCTGACATGTCTATCGCCAACGTCAGCGGACCCGACACGGGCTCTTCATCATCTGCGCCGTCGTCTGAACCACTCGCCACCGCGGCTTCGTCGATGCGCGTCAGCACACTGGCGTGCAGGTCGAGCGTCAGCAAATCACAGCCGTTGATTTTGATGCGCACGCGGGCGTTGCGCGGCAGGTTGTCGGCCCCTATGGCGCGGAACACCAGTGGCAGGGTGTCAGCGCGAACCAAGCCACCGGCCATCACGGTAGCGTCCAATTCCTGGATGTCGTTTTGCGCCAAATACTTCAGCGTCCAGTAGCGCTCTATCGCCGACTGGTAGCCGTTGTAAGCGCTGTAGGCCGCATCAAAACCCGAAATGACGGCAAACAGGGCAGTGTCTTTGGGTTTGAACGGGGCCACCAAGGCAGCGGTGCGGCCGTGTTTGGCCACCGCAATGATTTGCCATTGGTTCACCAAATCCACATACCGACGCAGCGGCGAAGTGGCCCAGGTGTACTGCGCCACGCCCATGCCTGCATGCGGCGCGGGCTTGGTGCCCATGCGCACTTTCACGCCGGGGGCCATGCTGGCCTGGCTGCGGTAGATGCCCGGCACGCCGAATTCGGCGATCCAGCCGCCCCAGGTGCTGTTGGCCAAAATCATGGCCTCGGCCACGATCAAATCGAGTGGCGATCCACGCACGCGGGTGCCGATTCCGACCACTTCGTCGCCCAGCGGTTCGCCGCCCTGGACCACTTCCAGACGGAAGTTGTAATCGGGCCGGTTGAAGTTTTCGGGCTTGCCACGCGCCACTTCGCGCAGCACCTTCAAGTGCTTGGCCAGGCGGAACGCAAACGCCAAGTCGGCTGCGAATTCATAGCCGGCGGGCGCTTGGCCTGTGAGTGCAGCTTCGGTAACCACCGTGTCGAGCTGGTCGTGGCGCAAGTTGGCCGCAATCGGCACGCGCTCCAGCTTGGTCTCGCTGCTTCTGACTTCCAAGGTGGCTTCGTCGAATGTCACGTAAAGCGACACCGCCGGACAGTCGCGCCCCGCTGTCAAGGTGTAAGCCTGCACCACGTCATCGGGCAGCATGGTGAGCTTGTGGCCCGGCATGTAGACCGTGGACAAGCGGTCGCGCGCGACCTTGTCCACCGGGCTGTCGGGCGCAATAGCCAAGCCAGGTGCAGCGATGTGAACGCCGAAGATGACCGTGCCCGTGCCCAATCCCTGAACCGACAGTGCGTCGTCAATCTCTGTCGTCTGTGAATCGTCAATCGAGAACGCCTGCACGGCCGCCAACGGCAGAACTTCTTTGATCACAGGTGCCGCCAAAGCCGGGAAGCCCGTGCCTTTGGGAAAGTTCTCAAACAAGAACCGACGCCAGTGAAATTGGTAGGGCGAATCGATGGCCCCGGCCGAGGTCAACAAATCGAGCGGCGCCTTTTGCGAGCGCTTGGCGGCTTCGACCACGGCCTTGTATTCAGGCGCGTTTTTATCGGGCTTGAACAGGATTTTGTAGAGCTGTTCGCGCACCGACGGCGGCGTGCTGCCGCTGGCCAGTTCAGCGGCCCAGGCGTCAATTTGCGCCACCACCACCTTCTTGCGTTCGATGCCCAGCAGCGCGGCCTTGACGATGTCTTCGGACGCTTTTTTGAAGTTGCCTTTGCCCAAGCGACGGAAGTAATGCGGCGCTTCGAACAGGCGGATCAACATGGCGGCCTGCTGCGTCAGGTCAGCTTTGGGGCTGAAGTAGTCGCGCGCCAAGTCAATGAAGCTGAAGTCGGCGTCGCTGGCAAATTCCCAAGCCATGTCGAGATCGATTTCTTGGGCCAGCGTCTGCGCTGCGGCCATCAGTTCGGACGAGCCGGGCTTCTCGAACTTCAGCAGCACATTGGCAGATTTCACTTTCACGCGTTTGCCGGAGTCAAGCTCGATTTGCGCCGAGCTGTCGGCCTCGGACATCACGCGACCAGCAAAGAATTTTCCGGCGTCTTCATAAAGGGCATGCATAGGGGCGAGATTGTCAACGAAAGCGGGCCGGCGTCTGGCACGGCTAGACTCAAAGACGTCCTCACTGAAACACACACAACATGATTTGGCTGATTCTCGGATTGGTGATTTTTTTAGGCGTTCATTCCACCGCCATCTTTGCCTCTGAGTGGCGTGCCCGGCAAATTGCCACCCGCGGCGAGGCCGCTTGGAAGGGCGCCTACACCGTTCTGTCTTTGAGCAGTTTTGCGCTGCTGGTGTACGGCTACGGCGTGGCGCGACAGTCGCCCGTGGTCCTGTACACGCCGCCTGCGTTTTTGCGCCACCTCACCTTGTTGCTGATGCTGCCGGCGTTCGTGCTGCTGTTTGCGGCCAACCTGCCTGGACGCATTAAAACGGCCACCAAACATCCGATGTTGCTGGCCACAAAAATTTGGGCCACGTCGCATTTGTTGGTCAACGGCACCCTGGGCGCCGTGATTTTGTTCGGCGGCTTTTTGGCATGGGCGGTGCTTGACCGCATCTCGATGAAACGCCGCACTGGCCCGATCAAAGTTCTAGGGGTTGCGCGCCCCATGAATGACCTCATCGCGCTGGGCGCAGGTTTCGCTTCCTACGTGGTGTTTTTGCTGTGGGGCCACCAGTGGTTGATCGGCGTGTCACCGCTGGGCTGATGTCGGTTGGGTCACCACGCGGAAGATCAATCGCCTTTTTGATCACTTGACTTGAAACGCGTTACCCCGGTGGCGCGTTGTGCGCCGTGCTTGGTTTTACGGCCCTTTACCCGCTCGCGCCACAGCTCGAAACTGCTGCGCTTCAGCTGACTGCGCATCAGTTTGATGACCGCAGACTCATCCAGCGCAAACTGCGCTTTGATGGAGTCGAATGATGTGCGGTCTTCCCAGGCCATCTGGACAACGCGGTCGATGTCGGCAGCGCTGAGCGTTTGTGTGGTGGTGTAAGTTGCCATGGGTGTCTGCGCCGAGATTCTTGCTGAATCTTTGTCGTACCCGTCAACCAGGGTTTGCACAACGGCGTTTTGGCGGCGGGTTTGTTCTGGGGTCGCAGTTTCGCAAGCGCCGGCTGCACTTTGGCTCCGGCAGACCCGTCGCCAAGCTCAACCGCTACTTTCACAGCCCCACGCAAGTCCTTATTTTTGAAGCTTTTTTTGTCGCGGCGCCTGCTTTTCAAATCAACGCTAAGTGCTTGATTTCATTAGACTTTTTTTACAAATTAGATTGCAAAAGGCGGAAGCCATCAGCTACAGTGCAGATAAGTGCACTTTTGTGAATGGTTGTGGCGAATATCGTTTTTCAGGGACCGGCGGCTTTGACGGTGGACGGCAAGGGGCGCATCGCCATGCCTTCGCGTCATCGCGAGCTCCTGAGCGCGATGGGCGTGAGTCAACTCACCGTCACCAAAAATCCTGAGGGCTGCCTGATGATCTTCCCGCGCCCGGCATGGGAAGGTTTTCGCGACCGCGTGATGGCGCTGCCGATGGAGGCCAGCGGCTGGAAGCGGGTATTTTTGGGCAACGCCATGGACGTTGAGATTGACGGCACCTCGCGCATCCTGATTGCGCCCGAGTTGCGCGCCTCGGCCGGCATCGAGCGCAGCGTGATGTTGCTCGGCATGGGAAGTCACTTCGAGTTGTGGGACGCCGAGCGTCACGCGGCGCACGAAGCGCTGGTGCTGAAGTCGGACATGCCCGACTCGCTCAAGAACTTCAGTTTTTGAGCGCCTGCGCGTCCGGACAAGACCATGACCGCACCAGCATCTGTGACCGCGGCGTTCGCCCACACGACGGTGCTCTTGAATGAGGCGATAGACGCGCTCGTCACCGACCGGAACGGCATCTACGTCGACGGCACGTTCGGCCGCGGCGGGCACTCACGATTGCTGTTGGATCGCTTGAGCCCGGCCGGACGTTTGCTGGCAATCGACCGCGATGCGCAAGCCGTGCTCGCCGCCGCCGAGGGCGACGCAAGCATCGCTGACGCGCGCTTCTCCATCCACCACACCAGCTTCGCTCACCTGAGCGCCACCTTGGCCTCGCAGGGCGTTCACCAGGTCAGCGGTTTGCTGCTGGATTTGGGTGTGTCGTCGCCGCAAATCGACGACCCCGAGCGCGGGTTCAGCTTCCGTTTCGACGGCCCGCTGGACATGCGCATGGACACCAGCCGAGGCGAAAGTGCCGCGGAATTTTTGGCCCGCGCCGATGAGCGCCAAATCTCGGAAGTGATCAAAAATTATGGCGAAGAACGGTTTGCTGTCCAGGTTGCAAAGGCGCTTGTTGCTCGGCGCGAAAGCGGGAATCCCGTTCGAACCACCACAGCGCTTTCCGAGGTCGTGGCTGGCGCCGTCAAAACCCGCGAGCCGGGCCAGAACCCTGCAACGCGGACATTTCAAGCGCTTCGGATTTTCGTCAACGCCGAGCTTGAGGAGCTCGAACAGGGCCTGAAGTCGGCGGTCGATTTGTTGTTACCCGGCGGGCGTTTGGTGGTCATCAGCTTTCACTCGCTGGAAGACCGCATTGTCAAAACCTTCATCGCGCGCGAAAGCAAAAGCGAGTTCGACCGGCGTGCGCCCTTCGCTGCGCCCAAGCCCACGCGCTTTGTCTCGCTAGGTCGCGTCAAGCCCGGTGAAACCGAGCTCCGCGCCAATCCGCGTTCACGGTCGGCGGTGATGCGTGTGGCCGAGCGCTTGGTTGATCACAACGCGCCGCAGGTGACTCCGCTGTGATCACGCGCCTGAACGTCTTGCTTCTCGCTGCATTGCTGGCCAGTTGCGTCTACTTGGTGCGCGTGTCGTACGACGCACGCCGCTTGTTTGCCGAACTGGACCAAGCGCAGTCGGTCGAGTCCCGTTTGAACACCGAACTTGAGCGGTTGCAAACCGAACGGCGTTCGCAGGCCACACCGCTGCTGGTGGAAAAAACCGCCCGCTTGAAATTGAACATGCGCACCGCCACCCCGGCCATCACGCATTACGTGAGCTATGAACGGGCAGCATCCGACGCGCCATCTGGCGCAGAAACAGTCAGGGTGGCGAAGTGAGATTCGGCAAAGGCAAATCGGCCAGCACGAGCACGAGCACAAGGACGAGCACGAGCACGAGCACCCGCGCGCGCGCCGCTTCGGTTGCGTCGGCAGCCAACGTGCGCAGCCTCAACTACGCCAGCAGCCCGTTGCTCGCGGCGAAAACACCTTCCTGGCGATCCAAGTTCTTGGTGGCGTTGGTGGGCCTGAGTTTTTGTGCCCTGCTGGGCCGCGCGGTGTACGTGCAGATCATCGACAGCGACTTCTTTTTACGTCAGGGCGAAGCCCGCTATGCACGAACCTTGGGCCTGCCTGCAAGCCGCGGGCGCATCGTCGACCGCAACGGCTTGATCATGGCCGCCAGCGTGCCGTCGCCTTCCATTTGGGTCAGCCCCAAAGATTTGGATACCGATGTGGCCAAGCGCGGTGAACTGGCGCGTTTGTTGGGTTTGTCGCCCAAAGAAATGGCGCTGCGTTTGGAAGACAACCCCAACTTCGTGTGGTTGCGCAGGCAGGTCGACGACATCGTGGCCAAAGACGTCATGGCGCTCAACATGCAGGGCGTGGGTCAACTCAGTGAGTTCAAGCGCAAGTACCCCGAAGGCGAAGCGGCAGCGCACTTGGTGGGCTACACCAGCGTGGACGACGCTGCCAATGCCGGCATCGAAAAAGCGTTTCAGCAAGACCTGGTGGGCCAAGCCGGCACCCGCCGTGTCATCAAAGACCGCATGGGGCGGGTGGTGGAAGACATCGGCGACAGAGTGGCCGCAGTGGACGGGCAGGAGGTCACGCTGTCGATCGATTCAAAAGCGCAATTCTTTGCCTATCAACGCATACGCGACGCCGTGGCCGAACACAAAGCCAAAGCTGGCAGCGTGGTGGTGCTCGATGTGAAAACCGGAGAAGTGCTGGCCCTGGCTAACTTCCCCAGTTTCTCGCCCAGCAACCGAAAAAACCTGACCGGTGAGCAAGCGCGCAACCGCGCCTTGACGGACACCTTCGAGCCCGGCTCGACCATCAAGCCCTTCATTGCGGCACTGGCCATGGAGAGCGGTCGCGTCACGCCCAGCACCCTGATTCAAACGGCGCCGGGGCGCATGGTGATCGGCGGCTCGACCATCAGCGACGCGCATCCGCACGGTGCACTCACCGTGGCCGAGGTGGTGCAAAAGTCCAGCAACGTGGGCACCGTGAAGATGGCCATGCAGATGCAGCCACGCGAGATGCACGAGCTGTTCTCGCAGTTGGGTTTTGGGCAAAAGCCGCAAATCAATTTTCCTGGTGCGGTGTCGGGGCGCTTGCGTCCGTTCAAAACATGGCGTCCG
>Ga0123336_10001404_pt1 | contig 22083 bp, 15 predicted proteins | sample SSSSmetaG_FD_96466 | JGI IMG/M metagenome (GOLD analysis project Ga0123336, IMG submission 96466) | Glacier valley bacterial and archeal communities from Borup Fiord, Nunavut, Canada, to study Microbial Dark Matter (Phase II) - ​SSSS metaG | ecosystem: Environmental > Aquatic > Freshwater > Ice... | reverse complement strand
CGGCACGTTCACCACCACGCTCGAGCTGCCGGTCGGCGTCTACCAGTACAAGCTGCGCGCGGACGAGACGTGGACCCTCGACGCCGCCAACCCGCTCACGCGCAGCGACGGCGCGAGCCGCAACAACGTCCTCGTCGTGGACGGCGCGCCCGAGCCGCTGCTCTTCGCGGCTGCGCCGCCCTGGGTCGAGGAGCTCGCGAGCGGCGGGGTGCGCGTGCTCCTGGGCGTGCGGCGACCGCACCCCGCCCCCGCGCTGGCGTACCGCGAGGACCCGGCCGGGCCGTGGATCGAGGCGCGCCTCGCGCCGGCCTTCGCGGAGGAGGAGCACGCGTTCCTCGTCGCCACGCTCCCCACCTCGGCCGCGCGCGTGCTGCTGCGCCTCGACGCGTTCGAGAGCACCTGGGTGCGCCCGGCCGCCAGCGAGCGCGTGCCGGCGTGGTGGCACGACGCCGCGATCTACACGGTGTTCGTCGATCGCTTCCGGCCGGCTCGCGATCGCGCGGCGGGCGAGGCGCCGTGGGAGGCCGACCCGGGCGAGGCGCGCGCGGCGGGCGGACACCTCGACGGCGTCCGACGCTCGCTGGGCGCGATCGCCGACCTCGGCTTCGACACCCTGTACCTCACGCCCGTGCACGTCGGGGCGAGCCTGCACCGCTATGACCTCGTCGATCCCCTCACCGTCGATCCGGGGCTCGGCGGGGAGGCCGCGTACGACGCGCTCGTCGCGGAGGCGCGCGCGCGCGGGATGCGGATCGTGCAGGACGTCTCGATCGCGCACGCCGGCCGCGGCTTCCCCGCGTTCGAGGACGTGCTCGTGCACGGCCGGGCGTCGCGCTTCGCGGGCTGGTTCCAGTGGCAGGGCGACGCGCTCCGCCACTATGGCCGTCGCACCGATGCGCCGCTGCTCGATCTCGCGAACGAGGAGGTGGCCGAGCTCGCGCTGGGCGCCGTGGCGTACTGGGCCAAGCGCGGCGCGAGTGGCCTGCGGCTCGACATGACCGCCGAGATCCCCCTCGCGCTGGGACGCCGCCTCCGTCAGCGATTCCGGGAGCTCGTGCCCGACGGCGTCGTGTTCGGCGAGGTGGTTCCGCAGCACGCATGGCGCTGGCGCCAGGAGCGCGTGATCGAGGCCGCCACCGATTTCGCGTTCCACGAGGCGCTCGGCACGCTCACGTGCAATGTGCACGCATCCCTGGAGGACGTGATCGCCGGGAGCCTGCGCGCCGATCTCGTGCGCGGGGGCGACGCGCGCACCGCCGCGGTCCGGCTGCTCTCCTCGCACGATCATCCACGGCTCGCGACCCTCGCCGCCGCGAGCGGCACGCTGCAGCGGTTGCCGCTCGCGTACGCGCTGCTCGCGACCTGGTCCGGCGTGCCGATGCTCCTCTACGGCGAGGAGCTCGGCATGCGCTCCGACGGCGCAGGCCGCGACGTGGAGGACGTGTGGCCCGATCGCGCGCCGCGCCCGTGGGCTGCCGGGCACGGCGACGGCGCGCTGCACGCCGCCGTCCGCGAGCTCTTTCGCGCCCGGGCGCGATCGCGGGCGCTCCGCCAGGGCACGCTCACCCTGCTCTTCGTCGACCACCAGACGCTCGTGTTCCGGCGCGCGGCGGACGGAGAGATCGTCGACGTGGCGCTCAACTATTCGGCCGCACCGCAGCGGCTCGAGCTCGACGACGACGAGCGGCCGCGGCTCGTGCCGCTCGCGGGCACCGGGCACGCTGCGGGTGCGGTGGTGGAGCTGCCGGCGTTTGGCATGCTGATCGCGGCGCGCGAGCATGCGCTCGGTCGCGCGGTGGCGCCGGCCCGCGCGCACCGGAACCTGGCGCTGCGTGATCGCGAGCTGGTCGACGGCCGGACCTCGCTCGAGGCGCGGCCCTCGCGCTTCTTCTTCTCGGTGACCGAACGCTGCAATCTGCGCTGCGAGCACTGCATCACGCACGCGCCGGAGCTCACCGCGAGCAGCGCCGCCCGCACCATGACGCCCGCGGTGCTCGATGCCCTGCGCGACGACCTGGGGCTCGCCGAATACTTCGCGTTCGTGCACGGCGGCGAGTCGCTCACCACGCCCGTGCTGTTCGACGTGCTCGCTGCGATCCGCGAGGCCCGCGGCGGCGAGGCCTGGGTCGCGCACCTCCTCACGAACGGCATGCTGCTCACGGTGCGCCTCGCGGAGCGCCTCGTGCGCGCCGGGGTCTCCTCGATCGCGGTCTCGCTCGACGGCGCCTCGAGCGCCACCAACGACGTGATCCGCAGCGGCGGCAGCCTGGCGCGCGTATGCACGCAGCTCGAGGAGATCGTGGCGTGGCGGCGCGGCGAGGGCATCGATCTGCGCCTCGGCCTCTCGTTCGTGGTGCTCCAGCAGAACGTCCACGAGCTGGGCGCGTTCGTCGAGCTCGCGGCCGATCTCGGGCTCGACTGGGTGAAGCTCGAGGAGGGCGTCCCGGCGACGGCATTCGCGAAGCGCTCGCTGGTGGCGTGCGCGTCACCTCCGGTGCGCGCGCGGGTCGAGGAGGCGCTGGCGCGCGGACGGGCGCGTGGCCTGGTGATGGTCGATCACACCGTCGAGCGGCCGGTGTGGCGCTGCCGGCTCGACGAGGAGACCGCGGCGTTCCTCGCCGCCGACGAGCACGCGAACCGCGGCGTGCTCCACCCCTGCCGAACGCCGTGGGAGACGATCTGCGTCGAGCCGAACGGCGACGTCCGCGTGCAGGACTTCTTCGGGCCGATCCTCGGCAACGTCACGGTCACCCCGCTGCGCGCGCTGTGGAACTCACGCGCCGCAGAGGAGGCGCGTGAACGCGCGGTGGCCACGCGCCTTTGCGGCCTGGGCCCGGTGACCTGCCTGTAGCCGTCAGCGAATGTTCTGCGCCACCATCCGCAGCACGAGGTCGATACCAAACGGCTTCTTGATCGCCGCGTGGAGGTGCATGCGGATGCGTCGCTCCTCGATGTGGGCGTCGGCGCTCATGATGACGATGGGGATGTCGGCGAGGCGCGGGTCGCGCTCCTGCTCCTCACGGAACGCCTGCCCGTCCTTGATGGGCATCATCAGATCGAGCAGGACGAGGTTCGGCAGCTGCTCGGCAGCCCGGAGGCAGTCGAGCGCCTCCTGGCCATTGCTCGCGACCTGGACCGAATAGCCTTCGGCGACCAGGACCTCTTCGAGCGTGTCGCGGATGTCCGCGTCGTCCTCGACGATGAGGATCCTGTTCCTCACGAGGCACCGCCCGCGAGCGGCAACGTGACGATGAAGCGCGCCCCGGCGCCGCGCTCGCTCTCCACCACGACCGAACCCCGATGCGCCTCGACGATCTCGCGCGCGATGTACAGACCGAGCCCCAGGCCGGGCGCCTGGGTCGACGAGACCGCCCGCTCGAACCGGCTGAAGATGCGCTCCTGATCGCCCTTCTCGATCCCCGTGCCCCGATCCGTGACGGAAAGCACGGCGGCACCGCCGTTCGGCGCGAGGCGGAGCGCGATTTCGATCGGTTTCCCTCCCCCGTAGCGCGAGGCGTTCGTGAGCAGGTTGATGAGCACCTGCTCGATACGGAACCGGTCGACGCGGCCCACCGCGCGATCGAGCGCCGTCGTCACCGTGGAGCCCGACCGGAGGATCGTCGGGCCGATGCGCTCGACCACGTCCGTCACGAGCGCCGCGAGGTCGACCTCCTCCGGATGCAGTGCAAGCTTTCCGGTCTCGATCCGCGAGACGTCGAGCAGGTCGTCGACGAGACGGGTGAGGCGCGACACCTGACGATCGGTGACGTCGATCAGACGCTCCACCTTCGCCGGCGAGAACGCCGCCGCATCTCCCCTGGCGATGCTCCGTCGGACCGACTCCGTCTGCAGCTGGATCGACGTCAGCGGGGTCTTCAGCTCGTGGGACGCGACGGAGAGGAAGTCGTCCCGCGCGTCGATCAGCCGCTCGAGCTCGGCCTGGGTCTTCTTCAGGCGTGTCACGTCCCGGAGACAAAGGATGACGCGCGAGGCCGTCCCGTCGAGCGCGGGCACGCGCTCCGAGTCGACGAGCAGCGAGAAGTTTCCGGCCGAGGTGCGCCACACCACCTCCGCGTCCCGGACCTCTTCTCCACGCGACGCACGCGCTGCGGGAATGTCCTCCCATGGCAACGCCGTGCCCTTCTCGTTCGTGAGAGTGAACGTGGCGGCGTAGTCGGCGAGGGGAACATCCATCGGGAAGCTACCGCCGGCCATGCGGTGCGCCGCCTGGTTGGCGAACTTCATTCTCCCCGTGTCGGGCTCCATCAAGAGGAGCGGGGTCGGAACGAGGTCGAGGACCGATTCCAGCCACCTCTGCTGCTGCGCGAGATGGGCAACGACGACGTCCTTCTCCGCGGCGACGCGCCGGACCTCGGCCATGTGGAGCTGCGTCCGGACGCGCGCCATGAGCTCCTTCGCGGAGAACGGTTTCGTCAGGTAGTCATCGGCGCCGGTCTCGATGCCGCTGGCACGAGCCTCCTCGCCGGCTCTGGCCGAGAGCAGGATCACGGGCGTGGTCTGGAGCGCGGGATCGGCGCGAAGGGCCTCCAGGAAGGCGAGGCCGTCCATGACGGGCATCATGATGTCGGAGACCACGAGATCCGGCCGATGAAGGCGCGTCAGCGCGAGCGCCTCCTGGCCGTCGTTCGCGACCGTCACGTCGTACCGCTGCGCGAGGAGCCTCCGTACGTAGTCGCGCATGTCGGCGTTGTCGTCGGCGACGAGCACGCGCTTCCGGGGGCCCGGCTCTCGCGGCTGGACGGCCACGACGGCCGCCGGATCCGGGAGCCAGCGGAGCGCCTCCTCGATGAACGCCGCCGGACGGCCATCCGGGGGCTGGACGCTCGTTCTGCCCGTGAGGATCCGATCCTGCGGAAGGTGAGCGGAGCCGAGCGGCAGCGCGACGGTGAACGTCGAGCCCTCACCGACCGTGCTCGTCGCGCAGATGGAGCCTCCGTGGAGCTTCGCCAGCTCACGGACCAACGCGAGACCGATGCCGGTACCCTCGTAGGTCCGCCCCACCGCCGCTTCGACGCGATGGAACCGCTCGAAGACCCTCGACAGGTCTTGCTCGGCGATCCCCGTACCGGTATCTGCGACCGCGAGCTCGACGGCCTTGCCCACCACCGCCAGGCTCACGCGGATCTCGCCCTGCAAGGTGTACTTGAAGGCGTTCGACAGCAGGTTCAGGACGATCTTCTCCCACATGTCCCGGTCCGCGTAGACCGGCTCGGGCAGCGGCGCGACGTCGATGACGAGCTGCATTCCGGCCTGCTCGATGGCGGCGCGGAAACCGGACACGAGGTCCTTCGTGGCGGCGGCGAGATCCATGGGCTCGTACCGTGCCTCGACGCGGCCCGCTTCGATGCGAGAGAAGTCGAGCAAGGCATTGACGAGCTTCAAGAGGCGCAGCGCGTTGCGTTGCACCACCTCGGTCTCCGCGCGGAGCTCGGGGGTGAGCTCACCCAGTCGTCCCTCGAGCATCTGCTCGATGGGGCCGAGCATCAGCGTGAGAGGGGTCCGGAACTCGTGGCTGACGTTGCTGAAGAACGCCGTCTTGGCGCGATCCATCTCGGCCAGCGCCTCGGTACGCTGCTTCTGCTCGGCGAGCGCACGGACGGTGAAGACGTGGCTCGTGATCTGCTTGCAGATCAGGCTGAAGAAGCCCTGGTACGCATCGTCGAATTCGAGCCGCGGGTTGATGCCGAGGACGAGGAAGCCGAAGGGCACGGCGTGGCCCGCGAGCTCGATCGGGATGACGTAGGCCGAGTCCGGCAGCTCGTCGTAGGGGATCCTCGGGAGCTCCGCCGGGAAGCGCGCTCGGAGACCGTCGACCCGTTCCGGTCGCCGCGTCTCGTTGACGCGTGCGAGCGGCCAGTGCGCCGCGGAGGTGGTGAGCGCGATCACCTCCGGGGCGATGGACGACGCTCGTACGACGCCCGCCGAGCCCGCGAGAGAGGCCGTGGCACCGGTGCTGCTGGTAAGGTACACGAGCACGAACGGCGCGTCGTTCGCGCTCTTGCCGATGACCTGCGTCGCCGATGCCGCCACGCGCTCGACGCTCTCCGGCGCCTCTGCGCCGAGCTCGCGGAGCACCCTCAGCCTTCGCTCGTTGATCACGCGCGCGGTCATCTCCTGCACCGCGCAGAACATCCCGCCCACCGCTCCGCTCTCTTCCCGGGCAGGGCTGAAGGAGAACGTGAAGTAACACTCCTCGACGAAGCCCGAGCGCGTCATGAAGAGCGGCTGGTCCTCCGACCAGGTCGCTTCTCCGGTCGCGAGCACGTGCTTCGCCTGCGCGCCGACGACGTCCCAGATCTCCGGCCACTGCTCCTGCGCCGGTCGACCGAGGAACATCGGATGCTTCAGCGGGCCCGTGATGGGAATGTAGGCATCATTGTAGAATACACACAGACCGTGTCCCCACCAGATGACCATCGGGAACTTCGACCCGAGGCAGATGCTCAGCGCCGTCTTCAGGCTCTGCGGCCAGGTGCTGGGCTGTCCGAGCGGAGAGAGTGACCAGTCGTGCGCGCGCACGAGGCGACCCATCTCACCGCCGCCTGCCAGCCAATCGTAGGTCGTCGTCTCGCTCACCCTGGTCGGACTGTAGCAGTCGGAGGCGCATGGATTGATGCGGCAGTCCGCGCCATCCGCCTCGCCTTGTCAGCAGCCGCAGATCGAGGCGCAACCGGCCCCGGAGCCGCACTCCTGGAGGCACGAGCGATCGCACGTCGAGCCGCTGCTCGACGTGCTCTTGCTGGGGGTCCCGGTGAAGCAGCGGCCCTCGCCCACCTGCGCGCAGACCGCGCCTTCGCTCTGCGACTTGAGGAGCGCCGCCGCCTGCGTACAGGTCGTGAATGCGCCCATCGAGCACACCGCGTCGCCGCAGCCGCAGACCAGCTCCGACGAGCTGCCCTTGATGCGGAAGCCGCAGTGGGGCATCGCCTCGGTGTCGACGACCACGTTCGGGCACAGCGAGGTGGCGACGCACAGCTGCTGACCGGAGCCGCTCTCGATGCCGCAGCCCGCGCCGAGGACGCCACCGTCCCCGCCGTCGGTCACGCCGGCCTCCGTCGCCGCGGTGCTGCTCCCGCCCTGCGAAAGCTGCTCGATGCCGCATCCGAAGGCGATGATGGTGGCGAGCGTGATGACCGGCCCGATGAGGGAGGCGATTCGCATTGCCGCGCCACCCTCCAGGAAACGCGGCGCGAGGGCCAACTTCCCTGCGGACTGCCCACCCTGGTAGCGTGCTCGCATGACGATGGATGCGTACGCCCTGGCCCCCGACGGCAAGACGCTCGTTCTCGCGCGCCTCGTGAGCACGCTCGCGGAGGACGCCATCTTCGGCCTCTCCTGCGGCGCCGGCACCGACGTGCTCGACGGCCTCGGCAAGCGACGCGGCGAGGCCTACGCCGCGGTGCTCGCCGGTCATCGGCTGAACACGATGGTCACCGAGTTCGACAACTGGGTGGTCGAGCTCACGCGGGCGGTGGCGCCCATCGCGCCGCCGACGTGGATGCCGATGGCCGAGGTGATCCGCGAGAAGGTCACGCTCGAGGCCGGCGCGCGCGGGCTCCGCTCGCTCTTCTCCTCGACGCCCAGCGAGAAGGAAGTGCAGCGCGTGAAGCGCCTCGGCACGCTCGCGGTGCGCGTCCTGCGCGGCGTTTACGTCGCCGACGGGACCCTGGATCCCGAGGAGCAGCGCACCATCGCGAGCCTCGTCGCGTCGCTGGGCCTCCCCGACGCCGACGCGCAGGCGCTCTACGCCGAGCCTCCGGTGCCCGTCGAGCAGCTCGACGTGTACGGCGACATCGATCCCGCGGTCGCGAAGGCGCTGCTGCGGGGCGCCTGGCTCGCCGCCGCGTGGGACCAGATCGACCCCCGCGAGGAGCACGTCGTGCGGGTGCTCGCGAACAAGCTCTCGGTGCCCGCGATGGACCTCGAGGTCATGCGCAACGAGGCCGTGGCGCGCATCGACACGCGACGGATCGCCGGGCTCGCCGCCGTCGACGCGGTACGGTTCGTCCTCTCCGACCGCATGCCCGGGCACGGCATCACCCTCGCGGCGAAGGCCGGCCAGCTGATGCTCCCCCGGCGCTATCGCGAGGAGGCGCTCGCGCAGGTCGGCGCCGGCGCGCGCGTCACGCTCGCAAAGCGCTATCCGCAGCTCGGTAACGACGACAAGCACGCTGTCCTCGGCATCGCCTGGGCGGCCGGCCTCTACGAGGATCCCTCGCTCGCGCGCCGCGCGCTCCTCCGGGCGCGGCACGATCGCGTCGCCATCGACCTCGGCGAGGACGGCAACAAGTCTCGCCACGCGATCGAGGACTGGATCGCGGAGGTCCTCGCTCCTGCCGCGTTCCCCATGGTCGCCGACTGAATTCACCATGAACAACAAGACGCTCGGGTTCATCGGCGCCGGCAACATGGCGGCCGCTCTCGTGAAGGGGCTGCTGCACGCGAAGGTGGTGCCGCCCGAGGGAATCATCGTCAGCGACGTGAAGCCGGAGCGCCTCGCGCAGCTGAAGGAAGAGCACGGCATCCGCACCACGCAGGACAACCACGAGCTCGTGAACGTGAGCGACGTGGTGGTGCTCAGCGTGAAGCCGCAGGTCATCGACAAGGTTCTGACCCTGATCGGCGGCGACGTGAAGAGCACGCAGCTCGTCATCTCGGTGGCAGCGGGGGTGCCGGTCTCGGCGCTCGAGTCGCGCCTGCCCGAGGGCACGCACGTCGTGCGGACGATGCCGAACACGCCCGCCACGGTCATGGCGGGGGCCACGGCGATCGCGCCCGGCACGCACGCCACGGAGGAAGACCTCGAGGTGGCTCGCGCGCTGTTCACCGCGGTGGGCCGCGTGGTGACGCTCGACGAGTCGCTGCTCGACGCGGTGACGGGGTTGTCGGGGAGCGGGCCCGCGTACATCATGCTGATGATCGAGGCAATGGCCGACGGCGGCGTGAAGGTCGGACTCCATCGCGACACCGCGCTGCTGCTCGCCGCGCAGACGGTCTACGGCTCGGCGAAGCTGCTGCTCGAGACCGGCGAGCATCCGGGCCGGCTGAAGGACATGGTCACGAGCCCGGGCGGCACGGCCATCGCAGGCCTGCACACGCTGGAGAGCGGCGGGATGCGGCGGACGCTGATCGACGCGGTCGAGGCCGCGACGAACCGCTCGGCGCAGCTGGGCGAGCAGATGGCCGCGAAGATGAAGAAGTAGCTACGGCGAGGGAATGGCGACGCCGCGCCGGGGCAGTACACTCGGGGGATGCGGAGTGTTGCGCTTGGGCTGACGTTGGTGATCGCGGGCTGTAGCGGGTCGGCGACCACGGGAGGCGCGCCCGGGAGCACCGGCAGCGCCGGGGCGCTCAGCGCCTGTTCGCCGCTCGCGGCGAGCACGAAGCCCATCACGCTCGGGAACATCCTCGGGGCCGGACGTCATGCCGATGGGACCGTGTACGTGCTCGACGACGGCGACCCGACGTACCGCGCGTTCGTCTCGCAAGGGAACGTCCTCCAGCGAAAGGAGGTCAACGGCAGCGGGTCGACCGGCGGCGCCGCGGGCGGCGAGTCGATCACCGCCACCGTCACGGACACGGCGCCCTTCGTGCTCCAGGTCGAGCGCGCCAACGGCGCCGCCACCAGGATGGGCGTCTACCGCGGCGCGCTCACCGACAAGAAGTCGTTCGAGGTCGGCAAGGAGGGCGACACCCTCACGCTCGTCGGCAGTGACGTCGTGGCCTCCTTCGAGCTTCGCAACCTGCCCGGCGACATCGTCGCCGAGTACGACGCGACCACCGCGGACGGACATCGCATCTTCGTCACCCGCCCCAAGGTCGACGAGCGCTACCAGGACTTCCGCGTGTTCTACGGCACGCCGGACCGCATGGAAGAGCGCCGCCTGGTGAGCGTCATGCGCGGCTCGACCACGTTCATCACCTTCGAGCTCGACGGCCTCGAGCAGACCGCCGTGTTCCCCTCGCGCTTCAGCATGCCGAGCGACACGGCCCGCCTGATGTCGACTCCGACCGCCTCGCAGCCCCTCACGGTGCTGGCGCCCGTGTCGCCGGGCGCCGACCTCACGTTCTTCTGCCGCTGACCCCGCGGGCTCGCTACTTCGCGACCTCGGACGACTTCGCCTTCGGGATCACCTCGGTGTAGGTCACGAAGGCGATCAGCGTCAGGAACATCAAGAGGCCGATGGCGTGCACCTTCGCCTCGATCTTCGCGTCCGCGCGGCGCCGTGAGGCGGCCTCAAAGCCGAGGAAGAGCAGGCGCCCCCCGTCGAGCGCGGGGAACGGCAGCAGGTTGAAGCCGCCGAGGTACGCGCTGAGGAGGCCGAGCAGCTTCAGGTACGTGTGCGGGCCGTCCTCCGCAGACTTCTTCACCTCCTTCACGATGCCCACCGGACCGCTGAGCTCCGGCTTCTCCTTGCCCGCGATCATGCGCGCGAGGCCGGTCACGAGGTTGTAGACGACCTTCGGGGGCTCCTTCACGGAGAGGAGCGCGGCCTGGCCGATCGTCACCGGCTCGATCTTGTAGGGAGGGCCGACGAGGATCTTCCCCTTCGTGTCGCCCTCGCCCATCGGCGTGGTGAGGAAGTGCAGCTGCTCCTTGGTCTCGCCCTTCGTGCGTTCGACGAAGATGTCGATCTTGTCGCCAGGATGCGCGCCGATCTGCTTCTTCAGCATGTCCCAGTCCTTCACCGCGTCGCCATTGACGGTGAGGATGCGATCGCCGTCGATGATGCCGGCCTGCGCCGCCGGGCCGTTCGGGCCGACGTGCACGCGCATGCTCGTCTCGTCGACGACGGCGTTACCGCCGAGCATGAACCCGAAGAACATGAGCACCGACGCGAACAGGTAGTTCGCGATCGGACCCGCCGCGATGGTGACGATGCGCGCCCACAGCGAGGCGTTCGCGTAGCTCTCGGGGTCCTTGGGATCCGAGTCCTCGTAGGGGTTCATGCCCGCGATCTGCACGTACGCGAGGAACGGGATGATCGCGATCTGGAACGTGGTCGGGCTGCCCTTGGGGCGGTGCTTCCAGAGCGTCGGGCCGAAGCCGATCGAGAACTTCGTCACGCGCATGCCGAAGCGACGAGCCGCGAAGTAGTGCCCGCTCTCGTGGACCACCATCAGGACGGCGAGCCCCAGGATGGCGATCAGGACGTACGCAAAGGACATGGCCGGAAGCTTAGCGGGAAAGAACGGGCTCGCCCATGGAGGACGGGAGGAACCGCCGCATGGTAGAGCGAACGGGAAATGGGCCGCGAAATGCGCGAGATTCTCGAGGCGCTCGCGCTCGCGGTCGCGCTCATCGCGACGAGCGCTCGCCCGGCGCGCGCCGACGAGCCCGACGAGGTGGTGGTCCGCGCCCCGCAGGCCGGCGGGTTCGTCTCTCGCGCGCGCGTCGAGGACAGCCCGCGCGAGATCACCGACGCCGCGAGCTTGATCGAGCCGATGCCCGGCGTGCACGTGCGCCGCCTCGGCGCGGACGACTCGTTCGCCACGCTGTCCATCCGCGGCACGAGCTCTACGCAGGTCGCGATCTACCTCGGCGGGGTGCCGCTCAGCGGCGGCGCCGACCCCAGCCTCGATCTCGCCACGCTTCCGCTGTGGCCGGGCTCGAGCGCGCGCGTCTTTCGGTCCTTCGCGCCGGCCGCGCTCGGTCGCGGCTCGCTCGGCGGCACCCTCGTGCTCGATACCCCGTCGGCGCGCACGCCGATCGGCACCGAGGTGTACGTCGCCGCGGGCGCTTATGGCTCGCGGCGCATGCGCGTGGGCGACGTGAGCGGCGATCCCGACGGCGTCCGTATCGCCACCGGCTTCAGCGCCTCGCGCTCCGACGACGACTTCTCGTACGTCGACAACGCCGCGAGCGCGCAGGCCGGGCGCGAGGTCCTCGCGACCCGCGAGAACGCGGGCCACGCGGCGGCGAGCGGCCTCGCGGCGATCGCGATCCCGGTCCGGCTCGCGCCAGGCACGACCGGCGCGCTGGCCATCACCACCCTCGCGCAGGTCCGCCGCCAGCGGCTGCCCGGCACCATCAGCGTGCCCACGCGCTTGCAGCGCCTCGATTCGAATCGCCTCCTCGGCGCGCTCGAGCTCTCGCTGCCCGCCGGTTCGGGCGCTGCTTCGGTGCGAACGTGGGCGCGGCGCGACGGCCTGAGCATCCACGGCGACCCGCGCGAGAGCGCACGCCTCCTCAGCCCGAGCGAGACCGCCGACGCCATCATCGCCGCCGGCGGGAGCCTCGGCTGGAAGGGGCGGCCCAGCGAGAACACCACTTTCGAGGCGCGCATCGACGCGAGCGGCGAGCGCTTCGCTCCAGGACTGTGGATCGGCAGCACGCAGCCGCCCGGCGCGCGCCGCACCAACGCCGGCCTCGGCATCGACGCCACCTACCGCCCCGTTCCGCGCCTCACGCTCGCCGCGAGCGCCCGCGGCGACGCCTGGTTCGACAGCGCCGACGACGGCATCGCCACGAATGACACGCGGCCCACCGGCAACGTCGGCGGCGAGCTCGCGCTCGGCGCGGTGACGCTCGCCACGCACGGAGGGTTGCTCGCGCGGCCCGCGTCGTTCGTGGAGCGCTACGGCGATCACGGCATCTTCCTCGGCAACGCCGGGCTGCGGCCGGAATCGGCCACCACGCTCGACGCCGGCGGCTCGTACGCGACGAAGCTTGGCGGCGTCCTGCGCGTCCGGCTCGAGCTCGCGGCATTCGCGACGTGGGCCGAGGACCTCATCGTGTTCATCCCCCGCGGCGCGAATGCCCGCGCCCGCGCCGAGAACATCGGCCGCGCACGGCTCCTCGGCACCGAGGCCGCGCTCGACGCGGCGGCGTACGGCATCGAGCTCCGCCTTTCGCACACGGCGCTCGCCACCGCCAACGAGGCGGAGTGCCGCGTCACGCAGGGCACCTGCGAGCGGCCGGCCCTGCCCGGTCGTCCGACGCACGACGTCGTCGGGGATCTCGCCTACACGCTCGGCCCCGTCCGGCTGCGCTACGGCGTGGACGTCGTCGCCGGGATCCAGAACGACAGCATCGGCTCGATCGTGGTGCCCACGCGCGTCCTGCACGCGGCCGGCGCCCGCCTCGCGGTCCCCGGCTCCCCCGGGCTCTCGCTCGCGCTCGACGTCCGCAATCTGCTCGACCTCCGGGCCGCGCGCTACCCGGTCCTCGGCGGCGGGACCGACCCCTACGCCATCGGCGATCTGTACGACTACCCCATCCCTGGGCGCCGCCTCCTCCTGAGCGCTCGCTGGGCCTTTCCCGAGCCCAAGGCCAGTGCTAGCGTCCGCGCCCCGCAATGAGCCAGACCACCTCCGCGCCCCCGCGTCCGAACGCTCCCGATCTTTCCGGCCCTCCCCTCCCCCCTGGCCCGCCCCTCCCCCCTGGCCCGCCCCTCCCCCCTGGCCCCGACAACGCCGCCATCACGATGCAGGGCGGCGCCGCGATCCTCGCGCCGATCCAGTCGTTCCCGAACGGCGTTCCCGCCAACGCGATGGTCCTCATCCCGCTCGGCCCGAACGGCGCGCCGACCGAGAAGGAGGTCGTCGATGGCCCGGTGAAGATCACCATGGAGCAGGTGTGGAAGCTCCTCGGCTTCAACGGCCCCGCGGTGCAGGTGCAGGACGAGTCGGGTCGCCCGATCGCGATCGGCCTCGAGGATCTCCTCTCCGGCCTCGAGAAGCACTGGGTCGATAGCCAGGACGACCTCGATCGAGGCCGCATCTTTGCCCAGGAGCTGATGAAGTATCAGCGCCACGAGAAGGCCGAGCAGGTCCTCTCCAAGGTGGTCGCGCGCGGCGGAGACGGCCAGGACTGGCTCGCGCTCGGCGTCGCGCAGCTCGCGCAGGACAAGCACGACAAGGCCGAGGGCACGCTCAAGGGCGCCCAGAACCTGATGAAGGACAACCCGTACCCGAGCCTCCACCTCGCGAAGCTCGCGCACGCGAAGAAGGATCCGAAGCTCGAGCGCGAATCGACCGAGCGCGCGATCCAGATCCAGCCCGGCAACGTCGATGCGTGGGCCTACCTCTTCAACTTCATCCGCGAGTCGGAGAGCGAGGAGAAGGCGCTCGCGGCCATCGAGGAGCTCGCGCAGGCGCCCGTGAACGCGAAGACCGCGGCGCCGTACGTCGCGCTCCAGGGCTTCTACGCCGGCGAAGAGGCCACGCGCGACAAGGCGATCGCCTACGCGAAGAAGGGCGTCGATCGCTCGCCGAACGATCCCATCCCGCTCATCGTCCTCTCGGCGCTCTACGGGCAGGCCGGCAAGATCGACGAGGTCGTGAAGCTCCTCGCGCCCCAGGAGGCGCTGATGCTGCAGGATGCACGCATCGCTCACAACTACTTCGAGGCGCTCTTCCAGGCTAAGGACATGGCCAAGCTCACGGCCCTCCTCAACAAGCTCGCCACGTCGCCGAACAAGGAAGTGAAGCAGTTCGCGATCGAGCGCTCGCGCGCCATCGCGCAGATGCTCCAGCAGCAGCAGCAGGCTCTCTCCGCCGCGGCGGAAGCCAAGTAGCGGCGGGTCGTGGGGGCGGCGAGTGCGCGCGTCGGCTCGTCTTCGCTGACCGCCCCCACCGCCACGATGAGGGCGCGGTGGGCAACGCCGTCCTAAACGTCCGCGGCGTGCGCGCAGTTCCAGATCCCCACGAACGTCAGCCCGCGAGGCCGCGGCGGCGGACCAGGAGCACCAGGAACAGCGGGCCGCCGATCAGCGCGGTGACGGCGCCCACCGGGACCTCGGTGTGGAAGAAGCGGAACGCGCCGCGGCTCACGAGATCGCACAGCACGAGCGTCGCCCCACCCAGGAAGAGCGACGCCGGCATCAGGATGCGCGTATCCGGCCCCAGCACGCGGCGCAGCGCGTGCGGCACGATCAGTCCCACGAACCCGATGAGGCCCGTCACGCTCACGATCGCGCCCACCACCAGCGAGCTCGCGAGCATCGTGCGCAGCTCCACCGCGCGCACGCGGACGCCGAGATGCGCGGCCGCGTCGTCACCGAGCGAGAGCACGTTGAGGCGGGCGGCGTCGTACAAGAGGAGGCCCGTACCGAGCGCGCCGTAGACGGCGAGCATCGCGAGCGACGCCGGCGAGGGCACGTCGAGAAAGCCCATCAACCAGAAGAGCAGCTCCTGCGCCTTGGCCGGCACGACGAGCGTCTTCACGAACGTGATCGCCGCCGACGCGATCGAGTTCACCACGATCCCCGAGAGCAGCACGCTCGTCCCTCGCGACTCGCGCGACGCGGCCGCGAACGCATGCACGAGCACCGTCGCGCCGAGGCCGCCCGCGAACGCCGCGAGCGGCACCAGCGAAGCCCCGAGCACGGTGGCTCCCGTGAGACCCAGGAGGATCGCGATCGTCGCGCCGAACGCCGAGCCCCCCGACACGCCCAGCACGAACGGCTCGGCGAGCGGATTGCGGAGCAGCGCCTGGAGCGCGACGCCCACCACCGAGAGCCCCGCGCCGGCAAGGGCGGCCAGCAGCACGCGTGGCAGGCGCACCGCGAAGACGATGTCGTGATCGTGCGACGACGCGTCGGTCAGCGCGGTCGTCAGCGAGACCGGGTCCGTCCCGAAGCTCGCGCCGATCACGATGGCGAGCAGGAGCACGATGGCGCAGCCGCCGAGGGCCACCGCTGGCCGAACGTTCATGGCAGATTGCGTTCGTAGAGAATGCGCAGGCCGGTGAGCGTGAGGTCGTCGTCGACGTCCTGGATGGTTCGCGAGAGCGGCGCGATGAGGCGCGCGAGGCCGCCTGTCGCCACGACGGCGCAAGGAAACTGGAGCTCCTCGAGCAGGCGATCGACGAGGCCGTCCACGAGCGCGACGTACCCGTAGACGATGCCCGACTGCATGGAGTGCTGCGTGTTGCGCCCCATCACGCGCGGCGGCTTCGCGATCTCGACGCGCGGCAGCTTCGCGGCCCGCGCGAACAGAGCATCGGCGCTGATCTGGATGCCGGGCGCGATCACGCCGCCGAGGTACTCGCCCTTGGGGGAGACGCAGTCGAACGTGGTGGCGGTGCCGAAATCGACGACCACCAGCCCGGAGTGGAAGCGCTCGTACGCCGCGACGCCGTTGACGATGCGATCGGCGCCGACCTCGCGCGGATTCTCGTAGAGGATCGCCATGCCGGTACGGATGCCGGGACCCACCACGAGCGCCTCCAGCCCGAACGCGCGGCGCACCAGCTCCAGCATCGGCTCGGTGAGCGCCGGGACGACGCTCGCGACGATCGCAGCCTTGACGTCGTCGGCCTCGACGTCGCGCATCTCGATGAGCTGGCGGAGAATGACGGCGTACTCGTCGGCGGTGCGCCCGCGACTGCTCTCCACGCGAAACTGGTGGACCAGCTTGGCCCCGTCGAAGAGGCCGTAGACGATGTTGGTGTTCCCGACGTCGATGGCGAGCAGCATCGTGGCGCCAGGCTACAGCAATCGCGCGTTCGCTATTCGACGAGCTTCGCGTCGGCGATGACATCGCCCTGCGCGACCGAGGACCACGCGCCCTCGGCGCGCCCCACGCGCGTGTACTCGCCGTCGAGGTGGGGGGTGCGCGAGAGCGTCACGAAGATCTGGCTCGAGCCCGTGTCGCGGCCGGCCAGCGCCATCCCCACGTCGAGCTCCGCGAACGGTGCCGGCGAGGTCTCGCAGCGGACCGACGTGCCCGAGCCGCCGTAGCCATCGCCGTCGGGATCGCCGAACTGCACCACGAAGCCCGGCGCCACCCGGTGCACCACGATGCCCTTGAAGAAGCCCGACTTCACGAGCGCCGCGAGGCGCGCGGCCGTGATCGGCGAGAGCTCCGGCTCCAGCGTGATCGCGAACGCGCCGGCCAGCTCGGAGTCGAACGTGAAGACGACCTTCTGCGGTGCCGTCGTCGTCTTGCCGATCTCCGCCGCCGACGCGGCCTGCGGGTCTGGCGAATCGCAGGCCGTGACCTTCTCGCCGAGCGTCCGCAGCGCCTTCTGCGCGCGCTCTCGCACCACCACGTTGGGATCGCTGCAGGCCGCCGCCGCCACCGCCTTCGCTCGCGGATGCCGCACCGCCGCGGCCGCCTCGATGAGCCCGATGCGGGTCTCGAAGCGATCCTCCGGCCACTTCTCGGCGAGCGCGCCGGTGAGCGCCTTCGCCACGTCCTTCGAGAGCTCCTGCGCGGGGTCGGCGGAGGGCGGCGGCGCGCGCGGATCCAGCGCCGCGCGCTTCTCGCTGTCGGCGAGCACCATCGCGCGGTCGGGGTGGCCGTCGATCACCTCCGCGGCCGTCGCGACGAGGCCGCCCTTCTTCGACGCGAGCGCCTCGGAGAGGATGGCCGCGGCGGCATCACCGAGCTCGGGATGCTGCGCGATGGCCTCGACCGCCGCCTCGCGGATGCGCAGGTGCTCGCTCCTCGCGAAGGCGCGGAACACGGCGCGGCGCTCGCCGGTGAGCGGTCGACGCAGGAGCGACGCGAGGCGAGCCCGCTGCGAGATCTCGGAGGTCTCGGCGTCGCACTTCTTGAGGACCTCGGCATCGAAGACGCCGCGGGCGAGCCCGAGCGCCGCCGCGCAGCGCAGCTCGGCAAGGCGCCGCGCCAGCCCGATCTTCGGCTCCGACGGCGAGGCGAGGTTCGAGAGCGCGCGCAGCACGGGCTCGGCCTTCTTCGGGGGCTCGGCGCCGATCGCGCCCACGAGCGTGAGCAGCACCGCGAACTCGGGCCCGAGCAGGCCCTGGATCGCGGCCGCGTCCTTCTCGGGCGCGAGGCGGCCCAGCGCCTCGGTCGCGCCGGTCTGCCCGGCCTCGGCGAGCGCGCCCAGCCCGCGGGCGGCCTCCGCGCGCTCCGCGGGCGTGAAGCCTTTCGCGTCGATCACCACGCGCACGAGATCGGGCGCCGCCTCCTTCGAGAGATCCCGCCCCACGCGCCCGAGGGTCTTGATGGCCAGGATGCGCGCGTCACCCGGGCGGGCGAGCGCGCCGTGCGCCACCTCGAGGATGCGCCGGCCGAACGCCTCGCCGGGCTCGGCCCGCGAGAGCGCATAGAACGCCACGTCCGCGCCGGGTCGATCGGACGACGCGAGCTCGAGGAGCGCGGTCATCGAGTCCGCGCCGAGCTGCTTGCGGCGCGTCGCGAGGTCGCCGAGCCCCAGCAGCACCGGCGCGGTCCACGCGCCGCCCGCCTTCAGCAGCGAGAGGAGCGCCAGCTCGGCCAGCGTGCCGCCGCACCGGCCGAGCGCGCGGGCCACCGCAGTGCGCGCATCGAGCTCGGGGACGCCCCGAACCGCGCTCGCGGCACGCTCGGTTTTTCCTTCGGCGGCGCCGAGGCTCGCGCTGCGCGCCGCAAGCATCTTCACGTGTGCGTCCTCGTGCCCTTTGCACGCGTAACCGAGGCCGTACGCGGCCCAGGTCATGGTCTCGGGATCGCCGTCGGCGAGGTGGGCGGTGAGCCCTTCGAGGCTCGCGGCGTCGGCGATGCGCGCGAGCGCACGTGCGCTCCGGCGACGCGCCGCGACGTCGTGGCTGGTGCGGATCTCGGGCGGCACGTCCCTCGCGCGGCGGGCATCCTCGGCCCGCGCCACCGCGAGCGCATCGAAGGCGCCGCTCGGCGCGACGGCACCAGCCTCGCCGGCCGCGGCCCCGGCGTCGGTGGTGGGCGAGGGCCTCGGGCACCCTGCCGCCAGCACCAACAGCCCGATGCAGAGCCCGCGCCTCACCGCGCGCATCATCACACGATCCGCATCGGCCGGCGGGCGTCGTTCCACGACGACAGGCGCTCCCGGACCTCCCAGTACGCGCGGCGCCGCAGGGAAGGCCCCGGCGGCTCGACCCCCAGGCCCTCGACCCGCAGCCCGGCGAGGCGGAACAGGCGTTCCGCCCGGGGCAGGTGCCAGGAGCAGGTCACGACGAGCACGTCGGCGAGGCCGCGCCGTGCGAGCAGCGCGGCGGTGAAGCGCGCGTTGTCGCGCGTGTCGAGCGAGCACCGCTCACGCACCACCGACGCCGCGGGGACCCCCTGCGCGACGAGCCCCTCCGCGATGGCATCCGCCTCGACGAGCCCCCGCCACGCGCGGCCTCCACAGGCCACCGCAAGGTTCGCGCCACGCGCCCGAAAGGCTTCGGAGCCCGCTCTGACGCGGCGCGCGAGGGTCACGCTGTCGGCGCGGCAGCCGAGCACGCACACGGCGAAGGCGGAGGGGTCCACGACCCAGCCTACATAGCGAAAGCAACCGCGGGGGGCGAGCGCCCTTGACGCCCCCCTCGCAAAGGTCCTATTCGGAACCGAGGAGCGGCGATGCGGATCACCTTTTGGGGCGTCCGGGGCAGCATCCCCACGCCAGGACCGGAGACCGCCACCGTCGGCGGCAACACGAGCTGCGTCGAGGTCCGAGCGGGCAACCTCCTCCTCGTGTTCGATGGCGGCACCGGGCTACGCCTCCTGGGCAAGTCGTTGTTGAAGAGCATGCCGATCACGGCGCACCTGTTCTTCAGCCACGTGCACTGGGACCACATCCAGGGCTTCCCGTTCTTCGATCCGGCGTTCGTGCCCGGCAACGTCATCCACCTCTACGGCGGCAACAACGTGTCGCGCACGCTGGAGGAGACGCTCGCCGGCCAGATGGACCACCCGAGCTTCCCCGTCCACCTCAGCGAGATGGGCGCGAAGATGCACTTCCACGACGTGATCGAGGGCCAGCCCCTCGAGCTCGACGCGGGGGACGGCACCGAGGCGATCATCACCACCGCCCGCGGCAACCACCCGAACGGCGTCTGGGCGTACCGCGTGGACCACGGCGGCCACTCCGTCATGTATGCGACCGACACCGAGCACTACGCGGTCGTCGACCCGCAGCTCCTCAAGCTCGCGAAGGGCGTCGACGTCCTCGTGTACGACTCGCAGTACACCCCCGAAGAGTATGCGGGCACCAACGGCGGCATGCCGAAGCTCGGCTGGGGCCACAGCACGTTCGACGAGGCCGTGAAGCTCGCGAAGACGGCCGGCGCGAAGAAGCTCGTGCTCTACCACCACGATCCGACGCAGAACGATGTCGCAGTCGCCGACAAGGAGCGCCGCGCTCGCGAGCTCTTCGCGAGCTGCGAGGCCGCTCGCGAAGGTCTGATCATCGAGCTCTAGACTCGACCGTTCGGGCGATCGCGAAACGCTTGCGCGTGATCCCGCTCTGGTAACAACGGTTTGCGCGATGGCCCGATCCGGCCATGCGAATTCGGTGTGAATCCGGCAGGCGGGACCTGGCATCGCGCGTGCTTGTGAAGTCGGCACGCGGGCTCCACGCCGCGTCAGAGAACTAGAACACCCGTCGCGCCGCCCACGCCTTGCGTGATGCCGACGAAGGAGCACGTCATGGGCACTGCTGATGGTGGGTCGCTTCGCGCGTATCGTGACAGCCTGTCAGGGCTTCGGGCGCTCGATCGGGAGACGGAGCGCGACCTCGCGCAGCGCTGGCTCGAAGGCGATCAGCGGGCGGGAACGCGGCTCGTCGAGGCTTGCCTCCCATTCGTCATCTCGATCGCACTCGAGTACCGCCGCTGGGGCGTCCCGCTCGAGGACATCATCCAGCAGGGCAACCTCGGGCTCCTCAAGGCAGCGGCGAAGTTCGACACGAAGAAGGAGTGCCGGCTCGCCACCTACGCCGCGTACTGGATCCGCGCCGAGATCCGCGAGTACGTGGTGCGCGCCTTTCGCGTGGTGCGCCTCGGTACGACGAAGGGCGAGCGCCGTGCGCTGCGCGCCTACCGCCGCACGCAGACCACCGATCCCGCCGAGCTCGCGAAGGTCTCCGGCCTCACCGAGGACCGCGTCCGCATGCTCCTGCCGCTCTTCGCCGGTCGCGAGGTGAGCCTCGATGCGGGGGTGGGCGACATGGCGCCTGCCATCGACCGCATGCCGTCGAGCTCGCTCACCCCCGAGGACGAGGCCTCGGTCCACGAGATCACCGCGCAGGCCGGCGTGGCGGTGCGCGCCGCGGTCGGCGAGCTCGACGAACGCGAGCAGATGATCGTCCGCGCACGCCTGATGACCGAGGATCCCCCGACGCTCCAGGAGCTCGGCAACCGCCTTGGCGTGAGCAAGGAGCGCGTTCGTCAGCTCGAAGAGCGGGCGCGCACCAAGCTGCGCGGCGAGCTCTCCGCCTTCGCGGATCTGGTGGCCTGAAGAGCGCGTCTCCCGCCTAATTTCGCGAGTCCGGCGGAGGGCTGCTAGCCTCGGGAGTCCCGGGATGCAGAAGCGTTGGATCGCCGCGGGCCTCGCGCCCCTCGTCGCCGTCAGTGGCTGGGCGGCGCTGCGCGGGCGGCCTCCGGCGGCTCCGATCGAGCTCGCGCCGGTGGTGGCGTCAGCGGCGCCGCCGCCTGTCCTCGTCCTCGTCCCCGATGCCGGCGAGCCGAAGATGGATCCGTCGGACGACGGTCACGACGACGAGCGGTCCTACGTTTTTCGCATTCCCTCGGGCGAGCCCACCGCGCTGACCTGCGAGGAGGCGCGGACCATCATCGACCAGGTGCGCGCCGGCCTCGCGTACGCGCCCGGGAGCGTCCCGTCGTCGACGTTCGCGACGTCGGCCGCCGACTGGCTCGATCCGCACGGCCTCCTCAGCCTCGCCAAGGACGCGCCCACCTCGATGGCCATCGCGCGTGCGGCGCCCGAGCTGCTCGCGGATCTCGAGGGCCGTCGGCGGCGCTCCTGCGATTCGGCGCTCGTGCCCGGCGGGATCCTCGAGAGCTGGTCGAACGAGCTGCGTGAGGCGTTCGATCGCGGTCGGCGCGCGCCGAACGGGTCGGACCCGAAGGTCGCGATCCTCGAGCCGCTTCCGCCCACAGGCATGGCGCGCGAGGTCGCGGTGGAGATCGGTCGGCGCGTCGGCGCGTTCGAGGCAGCGTACGGGCCGGCCGCGAAGCCCTTCGCCGACGGCGCGCGGCGGCGGTTCTTTCCCGATCTCGACAAGGCCGGCTGGGCCAAGGTGGTGCTCGCGTCGGCGGTGCGCGCGTACGTGCCGCTCGTCGACCCTCACGGGGAGTGGGCGCCGTTCGACGAGGAGTCGCGCATCTACGAGATCGATCTCGCGTCGCG
>Ga0123336_10001402_pt1 | contig 22133 bp, 30 predicted proteins | sample SSSSmetaG_FD_96466 | JGI IMG/M metagenome (GOLD analysis project Ga0123336, IMG submission 96466) | Glacier valley bacterial and archeal communities from Borup Fiord, Nunavut, Canada, to study Microbial Dark Matter (Phase II) - ​SSSS metaG | ecosystem: Environmental > Aquatic > Freshwater > Ice... | reverse complement strand
TTCTATCTATTATTTGATTGCAACACCAAATATATTTATATTTACTGATATATTTATTTAAATCAATAATTTTATCTTCATCACATATTATTTCAGTTAAAATGATTGAATATTCATTTGTCAGTTGATTATACGTGGGAACTTTTGATTTTGAAATTCTATATTCCTTCATATTATGCTCAATAGCATTTTCAAAAGTATCATAAAAATATACACCACAACCTAGCCAATCTTCATCTGATTTTGATTCAACAAAGTTATTTAAATTTATTATTTGTTCTGCACATGTGCCTAAAGTTCCGTGATACCCAACAATATTCATATTATCTCCAAACTTATTTACTTTTTTATAGTTTATCATATAATAACGTGAATATATGTCGAAACTTGTCGAATTTTATAAATTTATGTAATTATTTGTTATGTTATACATTATACCATATTATGTAAACTTTGTCAATATTACAATCAAAATCAGTAATTAATATTACGTTATGTTCAATTTATTATACTTTAAATTCATTTTTTTGCAATACTTATTCTTTATTTAGATGAATTTTACCATATTTTGCGTTTTTAATTAAAATATGTGAAATATAACTGTAATATTTAATCAACTATTAAATTTAAATAATAATTATGTTAAAATTATATTGAGGTGATAATATGAATGAGAAAATTATAGACAGAAATACATTAATAATTGTAGCAAAAAACTTAATTAGTAAGCAAGCTACCTATGATAATGTATCTAACGAATTGATTAAAATGGGATTTAAAGTAGAGAAAGATTTAAATATAACAAATAATGTTATATTCGATTCAATAACAAAACAAAATGCAAATTATACAGCTAGATTTACTTATCATGATATATGTATATCAGTACCTACAGATTGCAATTATAATATAACAGAATTAATCGAAGAAAATTAAAAGAGAGCTGCTAAACTCTCTTTTTTATCATTCATTCTATTAACTAATTATTGCTGAAGTATCTTTTCCAACATATATTTGAACTTCACCAAAATCACGTGTTTTAATAACTGCTACATTTGGTTGTGAATATCTTAATATCTCATAAGTTAAACCACCAAAATTTGCAGGTTTTAATTTACCTATTTCATGGCCTGAAACTGGAGTTTTATTTAAAGGATATATTCTCCACTCTTTAACACTACCAGGTAATGTTACTTTAGGGATATGAACTTGAGGCTGTGGTTGAGTAATCACAGTTCTATAATTAACACTGTCATATGTTCCTATTGCGTTAGGTATACCCATAAATGTAGCAGGATTTAATATTCTTAATAATACACCTGCAGCATTATATTCTCTTATTTCAACGTGTGTATGTGGTCCTGTCGAATTACCAGTTGAACCCATAACTCCTATTATAGTAGCGGGATTAACTTTTTTTCCAGCAAAACATTTTATTTCACTCATATGTGCTAAAAATGCTTTTTTGAATCCATTAGCATTTACATCAAATTTAATTGATACATATTTTCCAAAACCTTGTCTTTGATTATTTATATTTTCCCATCCTGCATATGATACAATACCTTCAACAATACTATATATTGATGGCATTTCAGAATTACCCGTATCAATACCTGGATGATAACCTTGAGCATAAGCACTATTTTTTACACCATAAGGATATGTTACTTTAAATTTACCTTCAAAAGGCAATTTTGTTATATACATTTTTAAATCACTCCTATTCTTCCATTTCTGGAGCTATGTCATCCATAGTTTCAATTTTTTCCTCTACTTTTTTATCTTCCACAAAAGCACCTTCTTTCTATAAAACACAGCAAAAAACGACGTGTTATACGCCATTTAAAGCCGTTTGTAAAAGCTTGTCCGTGTTATTTTGCATCTGTATTTTCAATACTTTTGACTGCCGTATTAATTTTTATTGTTTCAACTAATTTCGATAAACTTTTTCCACCATAAAATATAATTCCCGCTATTGCAATTAATCTTATTCCTTCAATTAAATTTACTATATTGCCTTGTATTTCTACAACCATTATATTTGGATTTAAGTATCCACATAAATATATTAATCCAGTACCTGCTATTATTGTAAAAACTTTAAATAAACCATTTAATAAATTTTCTTTATTAAACTCTTGTTTTAGTTTTGCTAATGAAGCACCAAAAAAAACATTGGCCAACATTACTGCTATTAATCCTATAAATAAATTCCACATTTAACTCACTCTCCTCTCTATTAAAGCTTCATCTATATCTTTTCTTGCATCTCTAAATTCGCCATTTCCAACTTTATCTTCTATGAAATGATCCAACATCACTTTAGTTGCTTTTAAATTTGCTCTTGTTAGTCTATCATTATTACTCATTTGCTCTTGAGTCAATTTTATTTGTGAATATATTTTTGCCAAATATATTATAAATCCAAACATTACTGCTAAAGTGCCAATATTTTTAATAAGTTCTGACACTGTTAAATTCTCTATCAATATTACTCACCTACTTTTTTTGTAATCTTATATATAAAAAACAGCCACCTATTAGATGACTGTTGTTTGTTATGTGATTTTAAATTTGATTCCATAAACTCTCCATAATGAAAGTCCACCCCAACCATAAACACTTGTGCATTGTATACTAACTTTATTTGTATTATTGAGCCATATATTGCCATACGCAGCATAAGAATTTGCGTTACTTGCTGAAACTATAATACTATATCTGCTATCTAAAACAGGAGCAAAACTTATTATTGATTGCTTACTATTCCAGTCACCGCGAGGTATCATTAAAATAGCATCATAATCAGTATAATTTTTACTTAAAGTAAATGTACTTGTATTTTCAGGTGTTGTTACATAAGAACCTTCATCATAAAGTAAATCATATCTAATAGCAGAAGTTGTTGCTAAAAAATTACCCATCTTGGAACTTAAATTATCTGTTTCAGATAGATTTGTAAGATTGTTTATTGTTGCACCTGTATTAACTTTTTTGTCTCGTGAATAAATATCACCAGCTGCATCAATACTTCCCTCTTCCAATGTATTATCAGGAATTTTTCCAAAACCCACAATCTTTTTAATTCTATTCCAAATCATAGTAGCACTACCACTATTTAAAGTTGCAGAACCTGGTATATTTGATAACCTATCTGCTACACTTATTTCAATATCATAAGAAATTCCTACTGTAAAACCAGCAATTGAATTTCCACTTGTTTTATTATTAAATGTACCATTTGATATCGTGAATAATAATGTAATATCAACCCAGTCACCCCAAGTTGTTGTTGTAGTAGGTTTCTTTCTATACTTTATAGAAGTAACTGTATTTGTAATTGCACCAAAATTTACATTTGTATATGTTCCGTTTGCAATTATATCTACTGTTGTTCCAATTCCACCTTGCCTTGTAAATTTAATACTACTTAATATTACATCTATATACTCTATTAATATAGCCGTTTTAGATACTATTGTAGAATTTCCTCTGCTGTCTATAGCTTTTACATTTATATTTGAATTTGCTATATTATTTATGGCCATTTCGACTGTTGCAGAACTACTATAAGCAATTTCTGTATTTAAAGTTCCAACTTCAACACGATATTTTACAATTGAAGCACCTTTTAATCCAGCTGCTTTATTTGCTGTACTTATTGTCGCCTTAATTTTTGAATATCCTTTTATAACTTTTTGAGGGTTTTCTGTTAATGCTATTGTAACATCATTAACATCTGCATAAATAAAATCATTAAATATAGGATTAGCATTAACTATATTAACTGTTCTATCTTGCCAATTCCAATAACTATCTGTACCATTAACTTTTGTAGTAATTCCATATCTAATTGTTGTTGAATTGGAATCACTACATTTTGCATATATAATATCTTTTTCTGCTTGTGTTAATACAAAAGTGTAATTACCTGTATTGGGTATATTATCTCGTGTACATACTGTAACTGTTGTATTTAAAATTTCTATAAATGCTTTAAGTGATGCGCCACTTGGGTTATTAAATGTCATATATGGATTTTGCTCATCTGTTATGTTATTCCCGCCAGTTACCATTGCTATATCTTTTGTAGTAAAGCCAAGCCAATCACTAATTGTTTGTAATCCATTATCATGTCTAGTTATTCTAATTCTAATATTATAATTTTTATTAGGAACTAAATTGCCAACTTCAAAAGTAGATCCCCACTCGCTCCAATTGTTTAAACCCGTCCATTCTCCTTCGTTTAAACTATATTGAGCATTACACGGTACATTTCCTTCCCAATGTACAAATACTTTATTTAAAGTTGCCTCTACAATATAAGTATTTTTAAAACTTGGGTATTGTGGAATTGTACTAAATGTAATTAATGAATTGGGTGTATATAAATTCGTACCTGTAGATGAGCCATCCTCATAATTACTTGTATATCTCCCTTGTATATAAATCTGTTTATTACCATCAGAATTATGTTGAATAGTTCTACCATAAGATCCCACATATCGTGAGGTTTCATTAGTTATAGGCGACGATGTACTCCTAACAACAGATTGTCCGTCAATAGTAAGTGTTGCTTTAAATGTTCCACCTATTGGTTTTGCGTTTTCTATGTATGCACTTAAAGTTATGTATGAAGAATTAGTTGCATAGTCTTGTGTCCATGTATCATCAATTCTTAAACGACTGCCATCAGAAGCATAACTTGTATATCTACTTGCCATATTTATACACCCCCATTATAAAAGAAATAAACAGTCTTCACTGTTTATTTCAAGCTGTTGAAACATAAAATCTTCTATTTTTAATGTTCCTTTTATTTCAGTATTTGTTAATTGAACTCTTAAGTTATTTAAAGCTAAAATAACATTATCTACATTATTAATATCTGTTACTGTGAAACCCAAATTACTTATAATAGTTTTTATTGAACTGTTTTCACTTTTAATTTCAACACCATTATAATAAATTGAAAGTGATGTACCCATTATTTCGCCTTGAGCAGGTTCCCAATTTTTGCGTAAATATCCATCTGCAATAATTAAATCTGTATAAAATCCACCTTTTGTATTATCTATATAAGAACATTCTTGTCTATACTTAACCTGTCCTGATGCCACAAATGTGTATGTTACTTCCTCTAGATTAACTAATTCTGTTATATTTACTAAAACTATATCTGCAGTATTAGTTAATACAAATTTATAATTATTACCTAGATCATTTGAATATTTAAAAGTAATAGTATATGTTAGTCCAGCTATTGTATTAATAGTTCCATGTTCTATTATTTTGTTTACACATTTAACCATCGCACTAGATTTTGTTTTAGTTATTAAATCATCGATTTTACCTACTAAAGTAAAACCAGTTCCAGAAGATGTATGCTTGTCTAATCCATATAAACACATTGAATTTACAATTACATTTGCACCACCTATAATTTTTACTACTTCTTTTATTTGATCGACATCTTGTATTGTTTCAGTTAGATTCGTTTGAACACCTTGTATATCTGTAACATTTTTTTGTACTGTAGTTGTTATTCCATCTACGTTTTCTTCTATACTTGCTATTTTACTACCTTGATTTGTTTGTTCTTCAGATACTAAACTAATTTGTCCAGTTACTTTATCTACTTTTGCCTCAGCATTAATAACTCTTTTTTCAAGGCCTTTAGCTATCTTATAATTAATTTCGGTTTTACTCAACTGCTCTGTACCAATTTCACCATCTAACATGTTAGGATATTTAATATTTATATTAGTAATTAATACTTTTTTAGTATCAATTGTTACTAAATCAAAAGGATCTATTTCATAACCATTATACGATTTTACTTTTTCACAATAAAACTCGACATTATGAAGATTATCATATATTCCTTGTATAGCACCTTCTCTATTGTCATCCACTATAACGTTGTTAGTTATCTTTATTTCAGTTTTTCCATATGCAGCTATACTGGTATCATCTTTTCTTTGTATATAGTCTGATATAGGCTCTCTCGCTAATACAACACTATTGATAGGTCCTATTTTTCCATTTAATAATTCTTGTTTAAATATATTTTCTATGACTTTACCTTTATCAGTAACTTTTTTAATTTCTAATTTATTATTAGAGTTTATAAATGCTATTCCACCTGCATCCGCAGCTATCATTGCTATTATATTTCTATATGTGTATTTACTATCTACTTTAGCAACAGTCATAACAAAATTTGCATTAGTAAAATTTATATTTTCAAGTTCTACTCCAACTTCTAAACATATTGCTTGTACTAACTCCAAATTTGTAAAATCATATTCTAATTCTAAATCATAATACTTATCAAACTTAATTGAATAATCAGATCCTTTAATTACTATAGCATTGCTTGTTAAATCTAAATTTGTTTTATCTATAATAAAAGTAGGCTGTTTTATAGGTGTTTGAGTACCTATACCTTTTTCAATTGAAATTTCATCAGGAACTGGTATATCAATCCCTGACAAATTCAACTTTAATGTTCTTCCTATAAACGTTCCTATAAAAATATCTTTAGGAGTTTTATAGTTTGTTTCAAAATTACTAATGTATTTTTTTAATTCTGTTGGTTGTATATTAACAACTGGTCTTATATCCATTATTCCACCACCCAGTCTGCCTTTTTGGTAGCTACTAAATTAAGATCATATGGTTTAAATAATTTCGTGTTAGCCGTTACTCTAGCTATAGCAGTTGTAGCATTCTTACTTTGGAATGTGAGAGTTTTATATGACATCGAATAAGTATCCCAAAATTCCACAGGTACATCAGATTTTAATAATCCTTTTATAAGTAGAGAAGTATTTGTTTCAGTTTGTGGCATAATCATTACTTTAATAGTAGGTATATTACCTAATTTAACTTTCACCATATCCAAACTAGTAGTTCTTTCTGCTTGAGCATACACAGGTTCGTAAGTTATATCATATCCATCTTTTTCAATTTGAAATGTTGTATTATCTATTTTAATATGCAAATGTTCCACCTCCTGTATAGTCTCCTGATGCTCTATCATCTTCAGCATTAACTTCATTTACTGTTTCAGCTACTTGTCTACCATCTAAATATATTTTATTTATAATGGTTTTATTTCCTCCACCTTCTTCTCTAACTATCTGTCTAATTAGATCTTCTGGTGCTTCTATATTTCTACCATTCTTTTGATCACCTAATATAGCCATGAACTGTGCATTAGGAGGTATTACCGCTCCTGTAGCAAGTTTTGGTATTTGTGGCATACTAACTGTAGGTATTGCATTTATTCCTACTGTAGCAGTTACACCATTAATTTTATTTAATACTGTATTAATTCCATTACCTATAAGCCTTAATGCCCCATTTATGATATCTATAACAACATTTAATATTCCTTTTAATATTCCACCAATTCCTTCGAATAAGCCTTTAAAGATATTAACTATACCTCCCCAAGCTTTTCCCCAGTCTCCAGTGAATACTCCAGTTATAAATTGTATGATACCTCTTAACACTGTTATAATTCCACTTACAACATCTGATATGACACCGATTATACTGCTTATTACACCTGCAATAGTACCAAATACTACTGAAAATGTAGGACCTAGTTTATCTACTAACCAATTTATTAAAGGTAATATGAATTTGTTATATATTTCTAATGCTCCATTTACAAACTCAGCAACTAAACTTAAAAAATTATCAAGCAATGGTTTTAAATGATTAGTCCATAACCAGTCAACATTCTTCATAATCTCATCCCATACAGGTTTCAATATTGTTTCCCATATGCTTTTAATAGTATCAAAAGTGTTTTTTACTGCTGATTTTATATTTTCGAATATAGGTTTTCCCCATTCATCCCATTTTGCTTTAATTAAATCCCATATATCACTCCATATTTTAACAATCAATGCTAATACAGGCTCAATACCTTCTGTATATAACATTAGAAATGTATTAGTTATTTCTACGCCTAATACTTGAAATACTTGTTGAACTTGTGTAGCAAAATCTGTAATTAATGGTAGTATAACTGTTATAAACTTTTCAAATACTGGAAAAATTACTGTATCCCATAAACTACTAAATACTGTATTAAAAGTATCTAGAAGTAAACCAAGATTAACACCTATATTTTCAACTGTTTGCTGTAAAAATGGTGTAAAACTATTATTAAAATAGTCTTCCAATGGTTTTGTTAATGTTCCTAAATCAGAAAATACACTACCCATTGTTCCTTTTAATGTTTCAATTTTAGGTTTTAATTCTTCTGCTATATTATCAAATATTGGCTCAAAGTTTATATCAACCCATCCTATAAATCCATTATACAAATTCTTTAATATTTCAAATGCCTGTCCTATTTTAGGGCTTATAGTTACATTATTTCCTATTTCAGTGTTTCCTAGTGTGTCGAGTGTAGGAATATCTGCCCCACCTGTACCTGCAGATGATCCACTAGATGATTCTTGTTGTAATATATTTAGATTATCAAACTCAAGTGTTGCACCTTTAGCCTGTTTACCTGCTTTTTCAGCTGCATTTCCTTCGGATGCAATTCCACTAGCTGCAGCTTTACTACTTTTAGCTACTGCATCATTTGCTTTTACTTGTTTACCAAATATTAAACTAACTACTTGAGCAAATACATTAGCTAATTGTATTAAATAGTTTATAATAGTTTGTACTATAGGCATTATTGCTTGTAATATTTGCATAAATGCCCCACCAATCACTTGTTTAAATGTCATCCATGAAGCGGACATTCTAGCAACCATACCACTATATGTATCAGCATATTTAATTGCATCACCAGTTTGAAATTTAGTTTCTTCTAATATTCCGTTTACTTCAGCCTGTATTTTCTGTTGTTTAGTTAATTTATCTGATGTTGTACCTATGCTTTTTGCATAGTCATCCCACATTTTAGCAACATTCTTAGTAACACCTGCATTATCTACTAATATACTATTCTCGTTTTTTAAACCTTCAGATGCACTTGCTACAGCTTCACCTAATGAATAACTTGATTGTCTACCAAATGTTGCACTATCTTTTAATGCTTCCATTACTTTTTGTATTTGAGTAGTATCATACCCACGCAAAGCTAAGTTCTTATATGCTGTAATTGCCTCAGTTTGTGGTATTAAACCATCTTCAGTATATTTCTTTATAAAGTTAGTGGCACTTGAATAACTCTTACCTTGACCATCCATGATTGATTTTAAGCCAGTCATAGCATTTTGCAATTTTTCCGCTTCTTTGACAGTATTCATTATTCCTTTAACAATAAATGCTGCACCAATTGCGACACCTACTGCTTTTAAACTTGATATTATATTTTTAGAGCTTTGAGTAATCGATTTGGTACCATCATTAAAACCTTTTGAGTTTAGCTTGGTATCAAATTTTAAACTACCATCATATCCCATTATCTCTCACCTCTTTCGGTAAGTCATCGGCACATAATGGCACTACTTGACATTTATTTTTATTTCAAAAACCTTTTTACAGTTTCTTCCCTTGCACTTAGCAAAAACGCCCTTACATGTAGCACCTTTGCTAAATGTAATAGGCATTTCATAGTTACAATAAGGACATTTAATTTTTTCCATTTTTGCTCACTTTTACTCTTAAAATATTCCCTACTCCTAATTTAGCTCTATCTTTTATACCATTTAAGCTTATTAATTCTTCTAAAGTCATGTTATTATCTTTAGCAATACTTTCCAAAGTATCTCCTGCTTTAATCATACATTCTTTATCCTTCACTATTTTCACCTTCCTTAAATAATTTATTGAATTTATCAATTTGTTCTTGTTCCTCTTCAGTATAATTGTTATCTTGCTCTAACTCCAAAATATCATTTAATTTTATCCATAATTCTTGTTCTTCTTTAGATAACTTATTTTTTTGTTTTTGTGTTCTCAAATATAACATTTGTGAAAAGAAACTTTCTTTGTTTAGATCTAAAAATAAATATACAAACTTCCACCAATGAAAATACTCTATGTTTTCCAAATCTATACCATGAGTTTGTTTTATGGCTGAATAAATATACTTTGAATCCTTAGTAAATGAATATACTCTACTACTACCACCACTACTACTCGAACTAGAACTCTTTTCTACTTCACCACAATCTAAGAATAATAGTGCCTTCTTTCGAGCCATTTCTGTGTTTTTAGGTATTTCTTTATATAGTAGCATTAACATTACCTCTGGCTTTTCATATTCATTTAAATCCTTACTTTCATAAGCTAAAATTATATTTAAGCACGTTCTAAAATCTGTATTAAATTCGTATATTTCACCATCTATCATAGTTTTAGTTGGAAATTTATCAGTTAAGACATTCATTAAATTATTCCATTACTCTTTAAGTTATTTACATATTTATTTTTCATATCTTCATTGTATTTTTGGAAGTATGGAGCTATCGCTATAATAAAGTTACATATTCCTGCTAAATCTTTGTCACCATCACATGCCATTTCACAAGTATTTACACCAAATGCACCATCCACTAATTTAGCTATTTCATCGAACACTTCTATTTCCATATCTATGGCAGCTTTTGTATCGCCATCTTTTAGTTTTTTGATTTTAATATCGAGTTCTTTTTGCTTTGCTATTGCCATAATTCTTATATCATAGAATTTTTTTCTTAACATTGCATCTCCTGGATTAAATGATAATATTTTACTCTCATCGTCATTTATTGCTAGTCTTATTCTATTTGTACTAATTTTTATACTTTCCATATCTTAAATCTCTCCTCTTCTTAAAAAAGAAAACCCTACTAATTAAAGTAGGGTTTGTATATTCTATTCTATTATAATGCTACGAATGTTTTAGTTGCTACAGTAAAGTTCCCTTTTATTTTAGCTCCAATGTAATTAACATCAAAAGGCATATCTAATCCTGTAGTGTCTCCACCATAAGATTTTAAATCTACAGCACCAGTTTGTTTTATAGCACTATAAACTCCTTCAGATACTTCATCAAATACTGAAACTTCTACAAATTCCATTTCTACATCTGATAATTCAAGATCATCAGTATATATCTTGTATAGTTTAGCAAATAATTTGCTCTCTTTTTTAGCTTTGAATGGACTAAAACTAGATACTTGGTTACCTTTTGTGATAGTTGTAGATGTATTTCCAAGTATATCTTGTTTAGTATCTACACTATTATTCATTTCACGTGTTAAGCTTTCCATTCCTTCACCTAATTGCTCAAATTCAGGTAATATAGTTGTTCCTACATTTACTAAATGCATAACAGCATTTCTTTTAATTTTTCCTGTTCCAGAAATCATTTTTAATTCCTCCTTTTAATTTTTAACATAATAAAAGAGCCTATTTCTAGACTCTTGTTAATTCAATTTTATTTATAATAGTTCAGCAACTTTTACGTCACCGTTCTTTCTAGTCTCAAGCATTAAATTTCTTAGCTCATTTGCAATTTCATCTGGTCTTTCTATATATTTAAGTTCTAATACTTTCTCTTTATCGTATAGTGTTATTTTTCCTACTTTTAATAAATCTTCAATTATATTTTTACTAGATTGAACATCTTTCAATCTATAAAATGGTATTGAATATTGATTTTGGTGTAATACTCCACTTTTAACTATAATTTGTTTATCATCATAAGTATATTTGCTAAAATATATTTTTAATGCTTCAATTCCTGTAGGTATCCATAATAATATCCAACTCCATAGTGCACCTGGTATTAATGCTAAATAATTTAATTTTATTTCTTTCATCTTAACCATATCCTTCCATTTGTTAATGGAATTATAGCATATTGTAAGTTATTTTACAACAAATTATATAAATAAAACTAACATTTATACAAAATTCTCATTTGTATTTGATATCTAGCATTCATTTCAGATACTTGGTAAGCATATCCAGTTGTTAAACATTCAATACTTTCAATACCTTCAATATCAGGTAATACACCATTTTCATTATTATTTTCAATCCATGATTCAAAGTCATTATAAAATTTACAATTAAGTAAATTGTTTATAACATCCGCACCCCATGCCTGCCTACTAGCAAAAACAAATGCTAATTGTTTTAATTTGCTACCATCTATATATTTAGTTACGAGAGGTTTTACAGGAGTTTGTTCGATAGAGTAATCTACTGAGTCACTACCTAAATAATCTACCCCTATTCGACCATCCTTGTCCAAACAAGGACAGTTCATAAAGTATTCTCTTAATGCTTTAATTTTATCTTCTTCAATAGTTTCATCTATCATTTACTACCCCCTGCTATTTTTCCAGCACCTGCAAGTATTGCTTCTTTATGATCTCCTTTCATACGTTCAAACCAAAATGCTCCACGCATTGGCCCACCTGTATAAACTAAATCTTTGTCAGTAACTTGTTTGGGGGCTGGTCCAACCATTACTTTACCATAGTATTGATAACGTGCATATATGGCATTATATTCTATATCACCACTACCGACAACAGTACCAAGTATTCCTGATTTTGTTAACATACCACTTTGAAATGGTGTATATTTACCATTTAATCTTAATACTTCATTATCTATAAATTTTTGAGCTCTACTAAATTGGCCATTCCATTTTTGTTGGAAATTTGGATCCCATTCTAATATTGCTTTACCGTTTTTATCCTGGTATATTCGACCTCTAGGTGTTTGTATTTCCATACTATTTAGCACCTACTTCGATATGTTGTAATCCTCCAAAATCTTTTATATCTGCAGAAGTTACAATATAAATATTATCAAATTTCTTTTGCATATCAGCTAATGTTACAAAAGTATAATCTATAATTCCTTTTAATATAAGGTCACCTTTTTTAATTGGAATACTTATATCATAAATTACAACTAATGCTTTATTTGCGTTTTCTGCTCCACTTTTTGTTATATTTATACCTTCTACATTTTCAAAGAATACATCATATACATAAGCACGTACGTACTTATCCAGTTTTGTGGTTTTATCGAACGTTTTATAATAAATAGTACAATCATGTGGTCCCATATTTAGCACCCCCTATACAAGAGTTTAGAGTCTAAATAATCTAATAGTATTTGATATTTAGCAGCTTCGTCTTCTTTGGATTCAACATAATCTATAGACCAAGTACCCACCTTTTCAGATATTTTACCTTCTCTTTTTTCTATCTTTAACATTTTATCAACAAGAGTGCAAGCACAATATTTAACTGCATCAGGTATTGTAATAGTTTCATCTATTCTACCGAATGTATTACGTTTTATATATGCACTTGCTCCAATCACTAATCTATCAAAAATAGTTGAAGGCATGATACCATGATAATTATCTTTATAGAATGTATAATCTACGTATTTCATGCCTTACACCTCATTTCTTATTTAACTTTAGTTAATTCTTCAACTTTTGCTTCTAACTCTGTATTTTTAGTAACTAGACTAGCATTTGTTTCTGCTAATGTAGCGTTTGATTTATTAACTAATTCTAACTCTTTATTCTTTTTAGTTAATTCTTTTTTTACAGATTCTAAAGTTAATTTACTTTCTTTAGAACCTATACCAACTATTCTACCCATAATTTGATTACCTCCTCAATTATGCTTTATGTGATACATAAATACCAGCAACTTTATTTTCATATACATCATTTAAGCCATATATTCTATAAAGAACTTTGTAATTATCACCATCTTGATCTTCTTCTGGTACAAATACTTTCATTTTAGCATGTTTAGTATATTGCATAAGAGCTGGTTTATGGATTATTTCAAAGTTTAACTCTTTACCAGTTAAAGCTTTCTTATATCCACCTATTTTTTCACCTTCAGCTACACCATCATTTAATTCGATTGCAGTATAAAATCTAGCTTTTGGTACTGTGTTTATAGAAGCAAATTTAGCTAATATTTCTTTAGATGTAGTTGTATCAACATCTCTAGCTAAACCTATTAATGTAGAAGTTATAAACAAATGTCTATCTTCTTCTGGAACTTCATCATCAGTCATTTTATCGTATGCTGCTGAAAGGGCTGTTAAAACTTCTTTACCTGTAGCATAAGATATAGCTGTTGCTAATGATATACCAACTATAGAAGCATATTGTGCAAATCTAACTGCGTCAACTTCTGGAACAACTTTAGTTCTTAAAAATTCACTAGATAAATTAGCAAGTATAACTCCACCAGTTTCTTCGTTATCTATAACATCAGTTTTTAATTTTCTTCCTCTTTCATAGTTAAATTTTACAGTTTCATTTGTAAAATTAACATCTCCATCAGTATAACCTGAGTTTCTAGAGAAATCTGCTAGTCCATCCATGTCTAATTTTGGTACTACTATTTCATTAGCATTAGCACCAGCCTTTACTAATAATGAGCTGCTATCTAATATAGCTGTTTTTGCACTTTGTTTGTAAACTTCATCTAAAAGTTCAGGTGCATTCTTTTTAAATAATTCTATTGAGTTCATAATTTATTCCTTCTTTCTATTTTATTTTTTTTCAATTGGTAATCCCATTGCTGATCTCATCAAACTCTCGCCCTCACTACCAGTCGGGATACCTGGCGTAAATCCTGCGAAGTTTGGTAATTTTTTGTCACTATCAAATAAATAATCATGACTTTCTTTTAATGGAGTTATTAACTCGTCTACACCAGTTATCACACCATTTTCATACTTGATTTTTTCCATATCAAGCAATCCTTTGATTACTTTAGGATCTTTAACTTTAGAATCTTTTAATTTAGTGTCTAAAGCACTATTAAACTTAAACTTTTCAACTTCTGCGCTACCTTCTGTTTTTCCTCTTTCATATTCAGCTGTTTTGATTGTTTCAACATCAACTTTTTCAAGTTCTGATATTTTAGTGTCTTTGGTAGCAATAACACCATCTCTAACTGCTAAATCTCCTTTTAAGTTTGTAATGTCAACTTTTAAATCAGTTATGTCCTTTCCATTTTCAGTCATGATCTTATCAATAGCCTCATCTTCTAGTCCTAAACCTTTTAAAAAATCTCTTTTCATAATGTATATCCTTTCTTCTACTACGCATTTTACGAGGTTGCATCTCGTGTAGCCTTGCATTATTACGACCGCAATTAGTCTAATTTACATGTCTAGCAGATTAATTGTCTTATGCCCCTGCACACGTTTTGAGGCATATAAAAAGAGCCTTAATAATAAGACTCTTAAAATACTTGTTTATTTTACTTTTTTCGACATAATTCAACAAAAATTTCAATTATTTAGATGTATACTCACTTTATAGAAAGTGAGGTGATTATAATGAGTTCTACTGAAATTACTAGAGATGTTATTGTTGCATTAATAGGTAGCAATTTTACCTATATGGGTGCTGATACAGAATCAGCTAAAATTGTTGCCGAATGTTATGAAATAATATTTAACAAAATTGATTCTTTAAATAAATAATATTAATGAAAAAAGCACCTACATTTAAGTAAGTGCTTTTATTCTTTTATTTCATTAGGATATTTACCATAAACTTTTTTGAAACGTTCACGATATTCTTTTCTATCCTCTTCAGGTGTTATTGAATAATTAGGTGTAGCATCAACTAAATCCATACCTAAAGGTTCGTTATATTCTTCTCTTTTACTCATTTAATTCATACCTCCTATATTTCCATCCATATTTTTTGGCCATTTCTTCAACTATTTCATTTGAATGTTCGTGCCATGCTTTATCATGTGTTAATTCATTGTTTTGTACTTTCTTACTATATTTAATACCTTTAATATATCTAATATTATCATAATCATCAGTAATAGTACCTAATTTAGGTCTTATTCCATCACCAACACTAAGAGTATATATTGTATTTTCATGACCTATAACAGTTAAATCTGATATTGATTCAAACTTTGTCATAATTCTCATATCTGCATCTGAAAAACTAGAATTACCTGGATGATTATGTATAGAAATTATACTATTCTTTGGTGCTGTATGTAACACGTCTATATCTTCATCACTAAGTGTAACCCTAGACTTCACTCCGTCATGTTTCTTAGTTACATATTTACCAGTTATTTTATCTATATTTAATAATGTTTCAGTGTTCGTAGTTAAACCATGATTTAATGCTGTATTATACGCATCTTTTAATCCTGATTTTCCTTTTTTAGTTATTCCATCTATACTTATATCATCTGTTTTAATTATATCATATTTTTTAGTATTTGCAAGTATTTTTTTATTATTCCCAATAGCTTTACTAGATATTTTATTGTTAAAATCTACAACTCTCTCTCTTGCCTTATCTCTAGTAAATCCTGTTTGTTTTATAAAGTCTTTTAAATCATTTTCTTTTTGTTTTAAATCTAAAGTTACGGTATTAAATTTGTTTTGAGCTTCTCTTCTTAAAGATGTTTGAGCATTACTACTCATTATTCCATCATAAGCTGCTAACTCTCTCTTTGAGGTTCTTATATTTCTTTCTGCTTTACGTTGCATTTGCGTTGCTTCATATTCAGTATATTCCTTATTATTGTATGTTACTTTTTTATTATTCATTTCATCTAATTCTTTATCAGTATATGATTTATCAGATAATCCTTCAAAGAATGGATAATAATTATGCCTACAATTCCAACCACCAAGTCCAGGACCAGTTCCATATCCTGTAGACTTTTTAAAATCAGGATATTTCTTATTTGTGCCTGATCTACTAAATACTCTACCTTGCCATATTGCATGTTCTGGTCTAGCTCCTGCATGTGCTGAGGTTTCGACTAAATCACTATTCATTTCATTAGCACGTTCATCTTGTATCTTACATGCTGTTTGATTTATACCTGCGAGTACATTTCTACGTACTACTACATCTATTTTATCTTTGTGGCCTGTATCATAAGTTATATCTAATCCATTAGTAGTAATGTTTTTAACTGCATTAAATATAGCAGTATTATAATCAAAAGCTCCAGATGCTACTTGCATATATGTATTGTCTAATGATTGTATTAAAACACTTTGCGCTGAGTTAGCACTTGTTAAAGTTAAATTCTTTAGTGTTCCATTTGTTTTATTGACTCCAGTTGTAAGTATTTTAAGCATTGCAGGACTCTGTTTTATAGATATAGGATTTAAACCTACTTGTTTATATATCTTATCATCATATTTCAATGACTCTATAGCACTATCTTCAAATAACCTTTTAATTACTTTATCAGATTCTCCAGAAGTTTGCGCTATTCTTTTAATAACATCTTCATACATTAATCCAGATTGTTGTAATCTTTTTATTTGCCATCTAGCACTTTCAGTCATTTCACCTGCAGATACTAATCTTCTCACAATGTCCTTTATTACACTGTTTTCTAAATCAGTATATAAATTAACTGCATTGTCAGCTATATGCTCCAAATAGTCAGGTGTTAGCATTGTATCACCCCTTATTCTTCAGTTGTATCATCAAATAATGTATTCTTTTCTATTTCTATCATTAATTTAGCTTGTTCTTTAGTTTCGCCAAAGTACCACATTCTAAATTCCCATTTAGGCATTGTACCATTAGTAACCATTTGCATTTTTTCAGCATATTCTTTTGCTCTATCTGTTACTATACTGTCATCCCATTCAAAACTCGCTTCTGCTTTGCCTTGTGGTGCTAAACTATATAATGTAGCTAATACATCTAATACATATATTAACTCTTCAAGCCCTTGCTGTACAGACTTTTGAATATCTGCTACAGTTGAATAAGAACGTTGTTTAGATGTCTTGATTTCTTCTGCTGTTTTATCTACATCATTAGGATCTGATAATGTACCATATGCAAGTTGACAATGAAATTCTATTAATCTAAATATTTTATTTAATCCTGCAGATTGAGATACTTCTCTTATATCTGGACTAAATATTTCCCAAAATCCAGCATCTCCAGTATTTCTTTTCTTATATAATCTTTTATCGTGTTTAGATAGTTTTTCATTGCCGTTTTCATCTTTTCTTAAAGATGTTTCATCTACTTCTATAGCAACTTCTGTGCCTTCAAATTCCCATTTATATCTTGCATATTGTTCATCTGCATCTTTTATTAAATCTGTTGCGTTAGCAAATACAGATATACCTAAAGGGGACTCTTCATCAATGTTATTAGCTGTAGGAACTTTAATATATATAAACAAAGGCTTTTCAACGTTATTTATAGTAACTATTTCTTCTATGTTTGCCCATTCTTGTATAATACCTAATGAAGTCTCTGTTCCTAGTTCACCTTTATTATCACTTACAAATGCTTTATTAGTAATGGTATACATTCCAATATTATTACTTACGCTAAACCTATGATATTCAAGTCTAGTATGTATTTTTTCACCTATTATTTTTTGTGCTAAGAATACCCCAGCTGTTAGTTTTCCATTACTATCATATTCTGTAGGATAAAACTTATCAGCTTGTACATAATCTACTACTATTTTTCCATTAGATACATATGGCTTAAATACTATTGCACCTTTAGCACACATATATTCTACATTTTTTCTTAAATCTTTTAGTACATTCTTGTATGTTTCTGTTAAATATTCAGCTCTTTTACTGCCTGTTAACTCTGATTTCATTTCTATGGTTACTAACCTTGCAAATTCTTGTGATATTGCTTTCCCTAGTTTTAAACTCTTTGTTTTTTCATTGTGCCACTCTGCATTGTTTCTATAGATTTTAACCCATGTATCAATTGCTGTGGCCATCTCGTTAGATATTGCTATGTTTACATTAAATGCACTTTTAATATTATCTTTTCTTATCATTTTATTTATCACTCCTTTTATCCAGGATATCATTTTTCCAAACATCTTATCAGCTCCATTCAAGTCTTAGTATTGTATTACAAAAATATCTTATATCATCCATAGCATGGTCATTTTCTTTTATTACCTCATCAGCAATAGATTTTGGATCTCTTGAATATAGTCCAAATTCTCTAATTGTATCTAAACAACATTCGCATATTTTAACTTTACCTGTATTAAGTAATGTACATACATATCTAATTCCATCTTGTACATCATTTACAGCTTTTCTAACCATGAATTTGCCATGTCTATTTATACTTTCTATAAAACTTTTAGCTGATGGATCTACTATTACATATTGTATATATCTATCTCCTGCTAAAGCTTCTACTTCTTTATAATATTCTTCATCAGTTTTAAACCTGTTTTCTTTTCTTCCATTATAATAGTATTCTTTTATTCTAGTTGCTACCTTATTTTTGATAGCCCACAAGCCAGCACTAAATGGATTAGCAGTACCATAATCTATACTGATATAATATTTTATTTTATCTTTTTTATCTATAATAAATTCTTTTATAACATGTTGTAGTTTATCAAATATTGCATATACAAGTCCTTCAGCTTTTTGCCATAGTCCTAGTATAAATCTATCAAAGTATACTGTACCTGCATATTCTTTCTTTAATGCTTCTACAAATATTTTAGGTAAGAATGGATTATCATCTATTGTATATCTTTGTTGATATATATCCGCATCACTATCAAGGAATTGTTTAAACCAATGTGTAGGACTATCTGGATTACATGTACCATCAAAAATACTATGTAGACAAGATAAACGTGATTTAAGCATTTGAAATACTTGTTCGTTCCACGTTGTTATTTCATCACCATAGCAATATTCTATACCTGCACCTTGTAATTTACTAACTTGAGTTATCTTATCAGCTCCTAGTGCATGACACTCTTTACCAAATAATTTAACTTTATTATCACTACCTATAAAACCTACCATTTTTTTGCCATATATATTTCTCATAGGTTCTAATATATTTCTTTCAAGTGTACCTTTTGTATTTCCCAATAGAACAATAAGGCCTTCACCTTTTGTTGCTCTTATTCTTTTTGGTATCATAAAATAATCTAAGTATGTTTTACCTGATCTTGTAGCACCTTGTTTAATGTTCCAACGATGAGTAGCATATTTCCAAAACTCTTTTTGTTTATCGCTTAGCTTCATAATCAATACCCTCAATCATCTTATCAAGTTTAGATAATGTTTCTTCATCACCTTCACCTTTATCCATCATTACATCTTTAATGTCTTTTAAAGCTGATGTAAGTTGTTTAAGACCATTTCTATCTATAATAGATATATAATCAGTTATAGTTTCTTTTTCTTCTATAGTTTCTTTTGTAGGCTTGGCTATTTTATCATTATACACAATAGTTTTCGTCTTAATTTTATTCCTAGCTAAGTGTCTATCTAATTCACCCATAGATTGTTGTATCTTTGATGCCAAATCATTACCTAATTGCTTTAAATCAACTATGTTTTGGGCTTCTTTTTCAGCTTGTTTCTCAATGACTTTTTCCATTATTTTAGTACTCTTTTTATTCTCATTAAGTGCTTTTTTATCTTTCCATCCTTTTGTGTGCTTTTTTGTGTTACCATTATCAGCTATATTTTTACTTTCACAAAATTCTCTTATTGATTTAAATTTACCTAACAGAAATTCTTTTTTGAGTTCATTCCAATCGTGCTTAGCCATCACCTCACCTACTTTATTTATAATTAATACATTTATTACCTTGTATATTAAGTCTACATTTCTTATTACTGCAAAATTTGCATTCAGTTTCTTTTATATAATCTACAGTATGCATGTACTCTTTACCTAATTTGTCTCGTATAATTTCTTCGTATTTATAAGCATTTTTCATACGATCACCTTACTTTACATTAAGAATGTATTTTTTGTAATATTCGCAAGCATCCTTTAAATTATTGAATACTCTAACATCTTTCATATAAATCACCATTCCTTTTTAGGTATAAAAAAACAGCCCATTTAAGGCTGCTTTAATTAACACTGTCTAATTTTATTTGCGGCATTATTAACTATTCTCTGGTTTAATGCTATTTCAAGTCTAATATTTTGTAATCTTTCGTCTTTCTCAACTTGCACTTGCTCCAATTCAACAACTCTAATTTTACAACTTTCATCTCTGAAATCGCATAGTATATTAAATTCAGCTTGATTATTTTGTATTTCTTCAATTATTTGTACTTCTTCACTTTTTAAACCTTCCATAACTGAGTTATATTTGTTTTTTATATTTTCATAATTTTTTTCATCAGGATAATTCACTTTTCTCACCTCCTATATAATTTTAACACTACAATTCGACTTTATGTGTCGAAATATGTCAAAAATTAAAATAATCGATTAAGACTAGTAGATAAATTTTCTTATTTTTTATTTATATCTATATTTGTTTTTATTTTATTTATCTGTTCTATCATTGGCAACATAGCCATTCCAACTTTTTCACAGTTTTGCTGTACTTCACCTAAAAATATTGCAAGGCTCTTACAAGCTTCTGCATAAGGTGCCATGATTATTTCTATTTTTTTGCTTAACCTATTCATTTGTATTGTAAACATTTTATCTTGCTTAACAGATAATTCTAATATTTTTTCATGTCCTACTTTTTCTATTAATGATTCTATGCATTTTTTCAACGATTCATAGATATTATCCATAATTTCTTCATCTACATGTATTTCAAACATTGTTTTATTAGTTATTCTATTCTCTATATTATTTACTTGTGGGTGCGTGTACATTACTCTATATGCGTTTAACATCTCTTTTAAAGATACTTTATCTTTCTTACTATTCAATATATCTTTATACTCATCTTCTACAGAATATTCATTAGATACTATACTTTTAAGTTCATTTATGTCTTCATATTTACATAAACAACTCAATATAGCTTCCATAACATCATATACTCTACAGCAATAAACTTTATATAGTTCATCTCTAATGTGCTTCAATTTCCAATCTATTATTCCATCTTTTTCAGCCTCTATAGATTTATATTGATCATGCAACACTTCAACAGTCTCAAAAACTCTTTTTACTCCTACTATGTTTATACAATCTTGATCACTCATACAATCACCTAAATTATTATATCATAAAATACTAAATAGAGCAAATAATTAATATCATTTACTCTACTTATAAGAGGGTATATATATATGAATAAGGTATATCTTATCTGCATTCGTAAATAATTTGTACAAGCTGTTATTTCATCTATATT
>Ga0123336_10001401_pt1 | contig 22149 bp, 15 predicted proteins | sample SSSSmetaG_FD_96466 | JGI IMG/M metagenome (GOLD analysis project Ga0123336, IMG submission 96466) | Glacier valley bacterial and archeal communities from Borup Fiord, Nunavut, Canada, to study Microbial Dark Matter (Phase II) - ​SSSS metaG | ecosystem: Environmental > Aquatic > Freshwater > Ice... | reverse complement strand
TCATTGAAACGGCCACGCGGCTCGACGATAGTGCTCGCGTGCGCAAGGCCGCTTTTGTTTTCGCCCTCGTCGGTTGTGCCAAAGGCGGAGTCGGCCAGCTCGCTCAAGGCGATGCGAACGAAACCATCATTGATGGCAAGGTCTACCTCGATGCGCCACCCGAGCAGCGCGATGACGCGCACGTGTTCAACGACGCGCACGTGTTCAACGACGCGCACGTGTTCAACGACGCGCACGTGTTCAACGACGCGCACGTGTTCAACGACGCTCATGTCTTTTTAGACGCGCACGTGTTCATGGACGCATGCACGCCGGTGCAGACCGAGTTACTCGTCAACGGCGGCTTCGAGTCGAACACGACCGGCTGGCACGAGATCCAGTTCGATAGCGAGTTGATCTCGAGTCAGGTTCCGCAAGCGGGAACCTACGGTGCGTGGCTGGGTAGCTACGTTCAAACCGCGACGGACGAGCTCTATCAGGACATCGCGGTCCCGGCCGGCACCACGTCGCTCGTGCTCACCGGTTACTCGTGGGTCTATACGAAAGAGATCACCACGATGAACGCGTACGACTTAGCGTACGTGAGCCTCGCGACGACCACCGAGACCACACTCGAGACCGGCCTGACCGTGACCAACCTCAGCGTGACACCGGCCTACGTCCCGTTCACTCACTCGTTTGCCATCGCGGCGGTCGCGGGCACCACGGTGCGCTTCAAGCTGAACTCGTCGAGCGACGCCTCGAATTACACCAACTTTTTCTTCGACACGCTCTCGCTCAAAGCCACGCATTGCCTGTAAACGCTGGCTGCGGCGTACCAGTACCTGACCCGCTCGTTCGAGGAGTGACCGCTGGCGAGATCTCGAGGCTAGCTCAGCGTCGACTTCGTGCCGGGCGGCGACGAGTAAGTCCGCGGGTCCGGATCCAGCTGGAGTGCGATCAGCCGGCGGTGAGCGGCCACGGCAGGCCGACGAGATCGTGTGCGATCGCCTTGAAGCCGGCGCGCAAGCGAGCCGCACTGGGGCGGCGATCCGGATCGCGCGCGAGGGTGGCGCGCAAGAGCTCGGCGAGCGGCGCGAGCTTGCGCGCTTTCGCAATGCGGCCGAGTTGCTCGGAGCCGGGTTGCTTCGTGAAGTGATGATCGATGACTTCCTTCACCGAATCGCCGCCGAACAAGACCGAGCCGGTGAGCACTTCGTAGGCGACGCAACCCGCCGCGTACACATCGGAGTGCGAAGGATCGTACTTGTCGCCACCCTCGAACCAGACCTCGGCCGCGCCGTAATGAACGCTGCCGCAGCCGGAGCGAATACGCCGACCGGCGAGCCCGAAATCGACGAGCACCGCGTTGCCGGTGGTCTCGCGGAGGACGACATTCGGCGGCTTGACGTCGAGGTGCGCGATCTGGACCGCGTGCATCGCCTCGAGCCCGGCGAGGAGGTCATCGATGATCGCGAACGCGCGCGGCATCGTGAGGTCGCCGGCTTCGAGCGTGCGCTCGAGGTTCGGGCCACGGACGAACTCCATCACGAGCACCGGCTTGGGTTGCGCACTCGCATCGAACGTGACGAAGCGTGCGAGGTTCGAGTGGCTCGGTAGCGCGAGCAGCGCGCCGGCTTCTTCGCGGAACAAGCGCTCGAACTCTTGCTCGGAGAGATTGCGCGCGGCCTCGGCGGAGTAGTCGGGGACCTTGAGCGCGACGAGCTCGCGCTCGGGACGACCGCGTTGCTCGGAGCGCACCGCGAGCAACACGGAGCCGCCGGCGCCGCGCCCGATCGGGCGAATCACGAAGAACCCGCCGAGCAAGCGCGAGAGCGGGACCCAGCTCGGCAGGAACACGTCGATCGGCATCGTCGCCGTCGCACCGGTCTCGGCGTGCGGGCGGCGGGCGAGCCACACGAGCACGCGCTCGATCGCGGCGGCGAGGGCAGGGGGCAGTGCCGCGCGGGTCATGTCGATCGCCGAGGCGACCGGCTCGTCGAGCGAGCTATGGGGCGTGGAGAGTGCGGCTTCGATCGCTCGCACCGCGGTCTCGACCGCATCGCTCGTGTCCTCGGCGGGCAGACCGAGGCGCTGGCGTGCACCGAATACGCGGCGTGCGAGCGTGCCGAGCTCGTTCGCGATCGCGTCGAGGGCGCCGCCGGGGATCGCCGAGAGGTTCGAGACCGCGATCAGGCGAGATAGCTGGTTGCCGAGCCGCGCGAGCGCGAGGCGTACCGATTCGACGCGCGGCGATTGCTCGGGCGGCAGAGCATCGGCGAGCTCGGCGAGGCGCTCGATCACGGTGCGAATCGCGTCGCCGTCGTCTGGATCGACCGCAGTCCAGGTCGCCTCCTGCAGCCGCGCGTACGCGGAGAACGCAGATTCGATGTCGGGAACCATAGAGGCCTCGCGCACGATCGCGAAATCCTCGTCGGGAAATGTCGTGGTCCACGACAACAGGAAATCGGTGAGCTCGGCGTGGCCATCGCGGAGCAGGGCATCGCCCGCGCGCGTCAGCGCCGCCCACACTGCGCGGCGTAGCGAGGATTGATCCATCGCGGCGCGCGCCATCAGCTGGCGCACCGCCGCGAGGCGTGGCGCGAGGTCGTGTTCGCTCGGCGTGCGCACGCCGTCGAGCAAGCGAACCAGCGCACGCAACCGCGCGATCCGCAGCCCGCCGTGCTCGACCCCACCCGTCTCGGGCTTCGCTTCACGCGCGAGCAACGAAGCTTCGATCGAAGCGAGTGCCTGCGAGAACCGCCCGCGCATCGGATCGGTATCGGGCGCGAGTGCGAGCACCGCGGTCAGGGCATTGTCGGCGAGCAGCTCGCGATCGAGATCGCGCAGTAACCGCATCGAGTGGCGACGATCGAGCGCGTCGTCGTCCGTTGCTTTCTCGAGCCAGTCGGCCGCCTCGGTGATCTCGTCGACGGCGGTGCGCGCCTCGCGCAGGGCGGTCGCGGTGTCGCCGGCATCGAGCGCGGTGCGCGCGGCAGCGATCGGGACGCCGATGCCATCGATCGCACGCGCACTCCCGCCGAGCTCGCGATCGAGCGCGTGCAACAGCGCCCAGCGTCCATCGTCGCCGCTCGCGCCGAGCGTCCTCATCTGCGTGCGCGTCCATGCGAGCGCGAGCGCGGAGGCATTCGGTAGCAGCTCGGACTCTTCTTCGCGGCGCAGCTCCGCGATCGCTTCGGCGGCCTCGAGCGGCTGGCGCTCGACGAGCGCACTCGCGAGGGCATCGGCAGCCGCGGGGGCGACGGTCGCCAGGCCCGCTAGACCGAGGATCGTACCGCGCGCGACACCCGGCTCCTTGACCGCGCGCGCGACGAGCAAGGGTGACCAGCGCTGGGCTTGTCCACCGCGCTCGAGCGCGGCACCGGCCGAGGCCGACGCGCGACGGACTTCGGTGTTCGTCGCGGTGTTGCGCAGCTCGCGATCGATATCGTCAGCGAGCTCCGAATCGACGTGCGCGAGCATGCCGCGCGCGATGCTCGCGAATCGCCATACGAGGGCTTCACGATCGCCGAGCAACCGGCGCAACGCCGCGCGCACGCCCGGCCGCCCGAGCACCTGCACGCCACCGCGATCACCACCGTCGAGGCGGCGCAGCGCTTCGCGCGCACCATGCGCGAGGATCCGGCCGGCCAGGCGCCGCGAGGGCAGGCTGCCGGTCGCTGGAATCTCGACCCAGCTCGCGGCGAGCGTGGGCTGCGCCAGCAAGCCGAGCGCGAGCTCGCCGATCGCACCTGGTGCGGTGAGCGGCGCCGATAGCACGACCTCGAGGCGCGCACGCAGACCTTCGCTCGCGACCACCTTCGGCGAGCTGCGCGCGAGTGCGACGAGCAAGCGCACGAACGTGTCGCGATCCGCTTCTCGCAATCGCGTGAGCACGCGCCTGCCGAGCTCGCGCCGCTCGGCACCCGCAGGCACCGCCTGGCCGAGCTCGAACATCGCGACCGCGGCCGCGGCCGGCGAGAGCCAATCGAGATCCGCGAGCACGCCATCACCGAGCATCGCGCGCACCGCGAGCAGCAACTGATCGGCGGCGAGACCTTCGAGTGGCGCAGGCTCGCGCTCGGCGATCTGCGCGAGCATCGCGAGTCCTTGTCGCGCTGCGCGTCTGCGCTCGTCGGCGTCACCGAGCAAGTGCAGGCTCGCGAAGGCAGCTAGGTGCTGCCGACTGCTCCCCATGCGGATATTTTACACCGCTGGCTGCGCCGCGAGCTGTTCTGCCGAAAAGGTCTCCTTATAGAAGACCACGCCGCCGGGACCTACACCCTGGATCGTCAGCGTGTTGGCGGTGATGTCGATCAGCCCGAAGTTGTACCGGACATCGCGAAACAGTACGCCCGGGCCGGTTGGCCCCGGTGTACCGAGCCCACGGGCGAGCGGTCCGACCTGGAATTCGCGAAGGCCATAGGAGTGACTGTAGGCAGCGAAGTAGTGCTGGTCTCCCGACAAAAATAAAATCCCGGTCGTGCCCATCGCCTTGATCGCGGCGAACAGCTCCTCGCGCTCGGTCGTGAAGCCGGCCCAGTGATCGACGCCGATGCCGTAGTCGAGCGGCACGCTCGTGAACACCAGCTTGAACGTCGCGGTGCTCTGCGCGAGAGCGGCCTTGAACCACGCCTTCTGCGCAGCGCCGAGCATGGTCTTGTCGGTGTTATCGGTCGCGGCGTTCGCGCTACGGAACCGCCGGCAGTCGAGCATGAAGCACTCAACGTTCGCGCCCCACCGAAAGCTGCGATAGCGCCGATCATCGATCGGTGCAGTTGCCGCGAGTGGAAAGAACTCGTCCCACACCTGCATCGCCGCGGCAAACCGCTCGGGCTCGGCCGCCTCGAACATGCCGTCCCAATCGTTGCGAAACTCGTGGTCGTCGTAGATCGCGATCACGCTCATCGCTTCGAGCCACGGCCGCACGTGCGGTGCGGTGCGCAGAAAGGCATGGCGCTCGCGATAGGTCGCGACCGTCATCGCGGGTGGACCGTTGTCGGTGTACGGCACGTCGCCGATCGTCACGAACACCTCGGGCGCCGCGGCGATGATCTGCTCGAAGATATCGCTCGCGAAGAACGGCTGCGGATCGAGATCTGCGGACACCGCGAGCCGGACCGCGCGCACGTCATCGAGCGCTGGCGCCGTCGTCACCGTGTGCGTCGTGCGCGTGCCCCCGTCGCCGGTGATCTCGACGCGATACGTGGTGCTCGCTTCGAGCCCGGTGATCGCGGCGAGCGCCTGATTCACGCGGGCCTCGGCGCGCACGCTCGTGACCAGCCCCGCGCCGTCGTAGATATCGATCGTGACGGCGCGTTCGATCTCGCTCCACGCCGAGATCAGAAAGCCGCTGCTCGTCGGTTCGAACACCGCCGAGGCCGAGGTCGCGCCCGCCGGCTTCGTCGCGGCGTTGTCGCCGCACGCGCTCGCGACCACGACCGCACCCGCCAGGCGCAGCACGTCACGTCGGCTGGGATCGCTCACGTTCTGGTGATATTACCCGAGGTGTGTCGAACGAACGCCTCGAGATCGCCGGACTAACCACGCACGTGGTGCGGCCGGATGACGCGACCCTCACGGTCGTCCTCCTCCACGGCTTCGGTGCGCCGGGTACCGACCTCATCGATCTAGGTCGCTACCTCGACATCCCGAATACCCGCTTCGTAATCCCCGAGGCGCCGCTCGAGCTCGGTGGCATGTACGGCGACGCACGCGCGTGGTGGCGTCTCGATCTCGCGAAGCTCGAGCACGACCTCCGCACCGGCAACGCGAGCGACCGCAGCAAGGAGCTGCCCGAAGGTTTGCCCGCCGTGCGCGAGCAGGTCGGCCGCTTCATCGACGAGGTCGCCGCGAAGTTCAAGACCACGAGCGAGCGCATCGTGATCGGTGGCTTCTCGCAGGGCTCGATGGTCTCGATCGATGTCGCGCTCCATCACGCGACGCGCCTCGCAGGCCTCGTGCTGCTCTCGAGCACGATCATCGCCGAGTCCGCGTGGGCGCCTCTGATGACGAAGCTCGCAGGTGTGCCAGTCTTCCAGTCCCACGGCCGCGGCGATGCACTCCTGCCGTTCAGCGTCGCCGAGCAGCTGCGCGACAAACTAAAAACCGCCGGCGCACTGGTCGAGTGGCACCCGTTCAATGGCGGTCACGAGATTCCTCCGATGGTTCTCTCGGAGCTCGCTACGTTCCTGCGCTCGCGCTAATTCGGAGGCTGGTTGACGTTCATTTGACCAGCGCGCACACCGGAGATGAACCCGGGCAGCACGCGTCGACGCCGCCGTACATCTCGGTGTGAACGCAGACCTTCGGGCTCTGCACCGGATAGTAGTAGACCCAGAAGAAGCACATCTCATCCTTTGCCGACTCGCCGAAACCCACGTCGGTAGCCGAGGTGTTCGTCCAGTCGCACTGGAAATCGAAACCGCCGCCGGACGGGATGCTGAACGGGGTCGAGTACGTCGTGGTCAGTGGCTCGGACCAGCTGAATGGCGATGGGTTGTAGACCGACGTCACCGTATCCGTGCGCGAAGCCGCTGTGCCGACCGTGACATGCGTACCGAACTTGTGGGTGTGACCGGTGATCGCGAAGATCTTCGACGCCGACATGTCGAGGTCGGCGGTCGGCAGCGTCAGGAACTGATGCAACGTCGATTGCTGATTGCCTTTGACGTCGATATCCAGAGAGCCGGAGAAAAGGACGCCTGCTTCGTTGGTGATCGTCGCTGGATCGGCCGCAAGGAAGTTTACCGTCGCCGTCGCATCCGCCGCGCTGTCGGTGGTGTTGATGTAGTGCAGCTCGATCTTGATCATCTGGTGCGCGGCCAACGTGTAGCCAACGCCATCGGGCAACGTGACCTCGTCATCATCCTTTTGCGTGATCACGAGCGGTGCGATGTTGCCCGAGGGATTGAGCGCGCCGGTGAAACCCGTGCAGTGGGTCGGAGTGGTGTTCTCGACGGCCGCCGGGTCATCATCTTTGTAGATGATCAGGTGATGCGAGGTGGTCGCGAGGAGGTTGTGTAGCTGGTGGACCTTGATCGGCGTGTCGTTGTTGAGACGAACCGTGATGCACCGCGTGTCCTCATCTGTCGGGTTCGTCGAGATCGGGCCCCACGTCAGCGAGTAGACATCGCCGCTGAGCGCCGGAGCATCCGCAGTGCCACCACCGCCGCCGTTGTCCGACTTCTTGCAGCCGAGCGTCAGAGCCGAAAATACGAAACAAACAAGCAATGCTTGGCGCATGGGATCCCTCGGCTGGACTGTACATAGCCTGGCAAAAGGCGACAACCGGTCATTTCCGGACGCCATTTGTAGGTCGGCTCACAGACATCCGGACCTCGCGTTGTCACCATCGGAATCGTGGGACGTCCCGGACTTGTCTCTCTAGTTGCGGTGGGTTTGACCTCGGTCGCGAGCGCGACTCCACCCAAAGCACCGAGGCTCCCGAGCCTCGAGACCTCCGATGACGCACTGCTCACGCTCGATCAGCTATGGCCCCGTGTCCCGGCCGATACCGGGCTGACCCTCGAGCAGCGCATCACCGACAAGGTCTCGGACGCCGGCAATCATTTCGGCAACCATCTCGACGAGGCCTCGCACCACGTCGCGAACTTCCACATCGATGGTCGCGGACGGCGCGCGCAGCTTCACCTTGGCCACGGCAACGAGCACCTGACCGTGAACTTCGACGGCAACGTGATGTTCGCCGACGGCAAGGCCGTGGTGAAGGCGAGGCTGCAGCTCGCGCTGCACGGTCACAACCTCGAGCTCGAGCTGCCCGACGTGCAAGTGAGCCGGGACAGCTATCGCAACGAGGGCATGACCGAGGTCAATGTCTCGGTGCTCGAGAAGCGCTTTTAGTTAGCGCCAGCCACCTTCGGTGTAAACCCAGACATTGCCGTTGAGGTCCCAGTGACCTTCGGCCCACCCCCGGTTCGCACGCTCGCGCTCCCAGTGACCCGCGATCCACTGGTACGAGTTTTCGCTCCAACCCCAGTGACCGTGCGCCCACACGAAACCCGTGCGCGGCGCCCCGTAGTTCTCGGCTTGCGGCGGCGGCGGTGAAGGTTGCACCGGCGGCGGCGGCGGGTTGTACTGCTGCGGAGGCGGGTTGTACTGCGGAGGCGGAGGCGGTGGCGGCGATGCGCGATTTCCCCACGATCCTTCGACGAAGAACCACTGGCCGTTGCGCTGCTCCCAGCGACCTTCGTTCCAATTCTGATTCGCGCGCTCGCGCTCGTAGTGACCGGGGACCCACTCGTAGTTGCCGTTCTTCCAGTCCCAGCGGCCGCGGATCCACAGGAAGCCCGAGCGTTGCGCGAACTGCTCCTCGCGCAGCGACGGAGGTGGACCCTGCACGACGACCGGCGGCGCTTCGTCTTGCCAACCACCGTCGTTCGTCACCCACTGGCCGTTGCGGTTCTCCCAGCTCGCTTCACGCCAGCGCTTGCCGCGGCGCTCGCGCTCCATGTGACCCGGGACCCACGCCCAGTCACCGTTGTGCCAATCCCAGCGACCCCTGACCCAGACGAAGCCCTGGCGCGGATCCCAGCGCTCGTCGCGGGGCGGCGGTGGCGCGGCGCTCGGCGTGAGCGGCGCATCGATCCAACCACCGTCGACCATCATCCACTGACCGCTGCGGTTCTCCCACGTCATCTCGCGCCAGCGTTTGTTCGCGCGCTCGCGCTCGTAATGACCCGGCGTCCACGCCCAGTCACCGTTGCGCCAATCCCATCGGCCATGGATCCAGAGGAAGCCGTTGCGCGCTTCGAACCTCTCTTCGCGCAGCGATGGCGGTGCGGCTTGCGGCTGCATCGGCGCATCTTCCCAATCGCCATCGGAGAGCACGTATTGACCGTTGCGGTTCTCCCACTTCGCTTCGCGCCACCGCTTGCCGCGACGCTCGCGCTCCCAGCCGCCGGCCCGCCACCCCCACTTGCCGCGATTCCAATCCCAGCGGCCGGTCCGCCACTGGAAGCCTGCGCGACCGCGTGCGCGCTCGGGCTCTTCACGCGGTGGCGGTGGTGCCTCGCGCGGAACATCGACGTTGACCGTGCCCGTGACCGAGACACCTCCGCCACCGCGATGATCGCGGACTACTTGAGCGGAGCTCGTGCCCGCAACGCCAACAAGCGTCGCGCCGGCAAGGCTACTGGTGACAAGCCATCGATAGAGCTGAGATCGCATCAATCCTCCTTAAGGCGAATGTTCGACGCAATTTACCGCGTTCTATTCACCCGGGACAAACTGCCGCGCGGCCGAAGATCGAGTTTAGTTCCGTGCGGTTAGTACATCGATCGCGTAAGGTGCCGCCGCATGAAGGCGCTCGTCCTGTCCTGTGTGCTCGGCGCGGCATGCGGTGGCTCCGGCCCGCCAGCGCACGAGCACCACGCGGTTCACGAGAGCGCACTCCCTGCGCCAAAAAAAGGTACGCGCACGATCTCGATCGTCGGCACGAACGATCTGCACGGCGCGCTCGTGCGGCTGCCGCTGCTCGGTGGCTTTCTCGACAACCTGCGAGCGGCGCGCGCGGCCGATGGTGGTGGCGTGGTGCTGGTCGATGCCGGCGATCTGTTCCAGGGCACGCTCGAATCGAACCTCGCCGAGGGCGCGGACGTGATCAAGGCGTACAACCAGCTCGGCTACGCCGCGAGCGCGATCGGCAACCACGAATTCGATTACGGCCCCGAAGGCGACCAGGTGATCGCGAAGACGCCCGAGCAAGATCCGCGCGGCGCACTCAAGGCACGTGCGGCCGAGGCGAGGTTTCCGTTCCTCGTTACGAACATCATCGACGAGCAGAGCGGTCAGCGGATCAAGTGGCCGAACATGCCGGCGTCGACGATGATCACGGTTGCGGGCGCGCAGATCGGGATCCTCGGGGCGAGCACCGAATCGACACCGTTCACCACGATGGCCGCGAACTTCGCGGGACTCAAGATGGCCCAGCCGACCGCGAAGTACATCGCCGATGAAGCGAAGGCGCTGCGCGACCGCGGCGCGAGGATCGTCGTCTTGGTCAGCCACATCGGCAGCTCGTGCAAGGACAACACGAAAACCGATGACCTGACGAGCTGCGATACGAACGAGGAGCTCTTCAAGGTCCTCGGCGACGTGCCGCGCGGGCTCGTCGATGTCGTCGTTGCGGGTCACACCCATGCCGCGATCGCTCATCGCGTCGATGGCATGTCGGTGATCGAGTCGTGGTCCTCGGGGCGCGGCTTCGGTCGTGTCGATCTGCGCGTCACCGAGACCCATGTCTCGGCGGTCACGATCCACAAGCCGAAGCTGATGTGCCCGATCGATTCGGAGGGCAATCCGGCCGAGCTGACCGAGTGCCATCCCGGCGATTACGAAGGCAAGCCCGTCGTCGCCGATGTCGAGGTCCAGAAGATCGTCGACGCCGCGATGGATCGCACCTCCGATCGTCGCAACGCGAGTCTTGGCGTGATGCTGAACGGCCCGGTCACGCGCGCCTACAAGACCGAATCGGTCGAGGGCAACTGGTTCACCGATCTGATGCTCGCGGCGCGCCCGGATGCCGAGATCGCGATGACGAACGGCGGCGGCCTGCGCGCCGACATCACGTCAGGGCCGCTGACCTACGGCAAGCTCTTCGAGGCGATGCCGTTCGACAACCGGTTCGCGCTCGTCACCGTGCAAGGCAAGCACATCCGCCGGTTGCTCACGACGAACCTCCAGCGCGATGGCGGCATCTTCTCGTGGGGCGGCATCACCGTGAAAGCGGCGTGCAAGAATGGCGCGCTCGACCTCGAAATCAAGGTCGGCAAGCGCCTGCTCACCGATGAAGCGAAGTACGTGGTCGCGACGACTGATTTCTTGGCCTCCGGTGGCGACGGCGTGTTCGGGCGGTTGAAGTTGCCCGAAGGCTCGATCAAACCGACCGACGTGATCGTGCGCGATGCGATGGCCGACGTGCTGCGCACGAAGAAGGGCACGCTCGACCCCGAGAAGATCTACACGCCGGCGCATCCGCGGCTGCAATACGAAGGTAAGAGACCGCTGCTGTGTGGCGGTTCGAAGACGCAAAAAGTCGAGGAGCCGGACTGATATGACGTGGTCACCGAAAAGCTGGCAGGAGCGCCCCGCGCAGCAACAAGTCGCGTACGGCGATCCGGTCAAGCTCGCGAACGTGCTCGAACAGATGGCCCAGCTGCCGCCACTCGTCACGTCGTGGGAGGTCGAGAACCTGCGCGCGGATCTAGCGAAGGCCGCGAAGGGCGAAGCGTTCCTGCTGCAAGGTGGCGATTGCGCCGAGAGCTTCGACGATTGCCGCAGCGAGCCGATCGCCGCGAAGCTGAAGATCCTCCTGCAGATGTCGCTCGTGCTCGTCCACGGCACGCGCAAGCCGGTGATCCGTGTCGGTCGGATCGCGGGTCAGTATGCGAAGCCGCGCTCGGCCGATACCGAGACGCGCGGCGAGGTCACGTTGCCCGCGTATCGCGGCGACAACGTCAATCGCAATCCCTTCACCGCCGCGGATCGCGAGCCGGATCCCGAGCTCATGTTGCGTGGCTACGAGCGCGCCGCGCTCACACTCAACTTCATCCGCGGCCTCACGGATGGAGGCTTCGCCGATCTTCATCATCCCGAGCAGTGGGATGTCTCGTTCGCGCACGGCTCGCCGAACGCGGAGCAGTACGAGCACATCGTGAGCTCGATCCGCGAGTCGCTGAACTTTTTGTCCGCGATCACCGGCGTCGAGAACGAAGTACTTCGTCGCGTCACGCTGTACACCAGCCACGAGGCACTCGCGCTGCCGTACGAGCAAGCGCAGACCCGCACGGTGCCGCGGCGCACCGGTCACTACAATCTGTCGACGCACTTCCCGTGGATCGGGATGCGCACGGCGCAGCTCGATGGGGCGCACGTCGAGTTCTTCCGCGGCATCCAAAACCCGATCGCTGTCAAGGTCGGTCCCGCGATGACGACCGACTGGTTGCGCGGGTTGCTCGAAGTGCTGGACCCGCAGCGCCTGCCGGGCCGGATCACGCTGATCGCGCGGATGGGTGCCGACAACGTCGCCGAGAAGCTACCCGCGCTCGTCGCGGCGGTGAAGGGCGAAGGCCGCACCGTGTTGTGGACGTGCGATCCGATGCACGGCAACACCGAGACGACGCCGCAGGGGATCAAGACCCGCCGGTTCGACAAGATCCTGCGCGAGCTCGAGACCAGCTTCGAGCTCCACGAGTCGCTCGGATCTCACCTCGGCGGCGTCCACATCGAGCTCACCGGTGAAGACGTCACCGAGTGCGTCGGTGGTGCGCGTGGCCTCGACGAGATCGGCCTCGAGCGCGCGTACAAGAGCCGGGTCGACCCGCGCCTCAACTACGAACAGGCTCTCGAGCTCGCGATGCGGATCGCGAAGCGGATGCGTGCGAAATGACCACGCACCCGCCAGAGGCTGCGTCGACGGGTGGCTTCCTCGGCCACAATGGCAGGCTGTGGTCGTTCATCGCGAGCTGGTTCGTCCCGGTGATCATGACGATGGCGTACATCGTCCTGGCACTGACCTCCGAGACCGATGCGAGCGGCTGGGCGTGGATGTCGATCGGTCTCGCGTTCGTGCTGGTGATGTGGTGGCTGTTTCGCACGCTCACCAAATCGGCCGCGATGACCCGCGCGATCGCGATCGGCGACGTCGCTCGAATCACGCAGATCGATGGCCGCCCGATGTACCGCGCGATCGCGCACGAGATGCACGGCCAGTGGAGCGAGGCACTCGCCGCACTCGCGAGTGTCACGCCGATCAAGCCGCGAGAGCGCGTGCAGGTCACGACCGTAAAGATCGGTGCGCTCGTCGAGACCGGCGAGGTCGCGAAAGCGCGCGAGCTCTTGCCAACGCTCGAGCCCGAGCTCGCACGTCTCGATCCGCGCCTGCAATCGGAGTCGCATATCGCGGCGCGGCTCGCGACCGGCAAGGTCCTCACCGCCGAGCGCAAGAATGCCGAAGCACTCGAGATCCTCCAGAAGGTCATCGACGACGTGCGTGCCGGTCAGAGCACGCGTGCCCTCGCACATCACTACGCGGCGCGGGCGGCGGCGGCCGATGGCCAGCACGCGATCGCCGACAAACATCGCGAACGCGCAGCGGCGCTCGCCCCCGACAGCTGGTTTGCCGCGTAGCTAGCTAGCTAACTAACTAGCTAGAAGTGACCGACGGCCGCGAGGCCGACCCCATCGGGCGCCAACGTTGGCACCCACACGGTCTGGTTGATCCGCTCGCGCTGCGCCGCGGTCAGGTACATGTACGTCGCGACACCGACGGCCGCGGTACCGACCACGAAGAACGAGGTGCCCCAGTAGCGGGCGAGGTGCTGTTGATCGTTGGCGTAGTTGCGCGCCGAGACGTCGTCCTTGCCAGGACAGTTGGTCGGCATTGCGGCGGTGTTCGGGTTGAGCGTACCGCTGCTGACGCAGTGACCGAAATGGACGCGTGCGATCCCCGAGATCACGCCGGCGCCGACGAGGAACGCACCACCGACCGAGGCCGTCAGGATCGCGTTGCGACGACGATCCGCACCGTGATCGACGAGCACCGAGTTGTCGCCGGGAACGAGGTCGACCGTGATGCTCTGGCCCCCCTTGCCGACGACGTCGAACTCTTGATGCTGCGGCTTGTGATCGGCGGCGGCGGTGTCGAGGACGTGATGACCGCCGTCGATCTCGACGTGCAGAAAGTCCGCGGCGTAGATCTCTTCACCATCGAGGCGCACGCGCGCATCGGGCGGCGTGGTCGCCGAGAGCTCGATCTTGATCGTCGCGACGAGGTCGACGAGGTCCTTCGTGCGTGTGCCGGCCGCGAGCTCGTACTCGGGCAGGTTCGTCTCGTGCGCGCGGTTCTGCGCCTTGCGGAACCAGCGCAACGCGAGCCGGTATTTCTTCAAATTTTGGTTACACAGGCCGAGGTTGAGCATCGTGCCCGCGGCGTCGGGGTCGAGCTTGATCGCTTCGTCGAACTTGTTGCAGGCCCCGATGTCGTCGTGCGCCTCGATCAGCTTGCGACCTTGCGCGAACAGATCGTCGGCCCTCTTCTGGCTCGACGGGTCGGCATGCGCCAGCGTGATCGCCACTAGCAACGTCGCGACTACGACAGATACCCGAAGCATCGACACCGAGGATGCCACGGGCGCCGAGCGCGGTGCGGTTTCGGACGATCAGAACCGCGTGATCGCGGCGAGCCCAGCCTCGGTAGGCGAGAGCAGGGGTACGAGCGCGATCGGATGTTCGTGGAGCGTCGGGTTCGGCGACAACAGCCACAGCGCCGCGCCCGCGACGACGATGACGCCGCTCGCGACCGCGAAGCCGGTGCCGACGTTACCGAGCGTGATCCCGCTCTTGGCTGTGTCGTAGTCGGCCTGTCGACACGACAACGTGCCCAGTTCGTCCTTCGGGCAATTCTTCGTCGCGTCGCTCCAGCGCGAATGCCCGATCGCAGCGACGACGACGCTGGTCGCGAACGTCACGCCCGCGGCCCCCACCAGGATCTTGCCGACGGTCCGGCGCGTGTTGCGGACGGTGACAGGAAAGCCGAGAGCGGGGATCGCGAGCGCTCGATGGGAAGCTTCGGCGACGGTGAGCGTGGTCGTGTAGGACACTCGGCCCGGCTCCGACACCACGACCTTGACCGGGCCGGCATCGACGAGCACGTCGCCCGTCGCCGACAGCTCGACGATGCGGCCTTGCACGACGACCTTGGCATCGGTGGTCAGTGCTTCGGAGAAGGCGATCGCGAGATGCGACGCTCGTGGCGTGAGCTTCGCGAGGTGTTCTTCGGCGGCGGCGAGCTGCGGGCCGAGCCCTTGTTCGCGCGCGCGGCTCTGCGCATCGCTGAAGTAGTGGATCGCCGTGGCGACGTGATTTGCCTCCTCGGCGCAGCGCGCGACGTTAAGGATCGTGCCGATCGCGTTCGGGTTGAGCGCGAGCGATTCGTCGAACATCGCGCAGGCCGCGTCGTTCTCGCCTGCTTCGCGCAGCTTCGCGGCGGCCGCGAACTTGTCGTCGGCGGTCTTCACATCGTCGGCGTACGCGCGCGCCGGAAGCGCGCAGGCGAGGCCGGCGAACAGCAGGCCCTTGGTCAGGCGTTGCATGGTGACGTGATCCTAAGACGCCACGCGGCGAGAAGCTACTTCGTGCCTACTTGTTGTCGCAGCGGTGCATCGCGCTGAACGGATCGCAGTTCGGCTTGGTCGGCGTAGGCGGCGTGACGGTCGCGTCGACGTTGGGCTTGGGTACCGGCGGGGTCTTCTCGATCGCCGGCGTCTTCTTCGGCGTCTTCGTGCCCGTATTGGCTTTCACGATCGGGTGCGCCGGCTGCGTCACGGGGACCGGCGCTGCGAGTGCTGCAGAGCCCGTGGCAGGTGCGGTGATCTCGACCGGCTCCGGCTTTGGCTCGGGCTTGGGTTCAGGTTTGGGGGCGGCAGGCTGCTCGTGCTTCATCTCGACCACGGTCGGCGTCGGGACCACGGCCGGTTGGTCCTTGCCGCCGCTCATCGCCATCCCGACCGCGACCCCGGCACCGATCATGAGACCGAGCGCGGTCACGATGAACAGGCCGCGCCGCTTCGGCTGCACCGCAACCATCACCGTGCTCGGTGCCGCGGCGGCGACCATCGGGCGCGAGGGATCGAGGCGCGCGATCGGCGCGGAGCCGGTCGAGATCACCGGCTGGACGAACGGCTGCGACTTGACGTCCCACTGCGGGATCGCCGGATCCGAGCTCGGCTCGAACTGCCTCGAGGTCCGCGCGCTGATCGCCGAGCTGTCGTTGTCCCAGCTGTGACTGCTGCGACGAAGAACGCGACCCATGCGCTCGACGAGCTTCTGGCCCTGGTGCTGATCCTGGACGAACTGCACGAGATCCGCGCCGAGGTCCGCCATGCTCGTGTAGCGCTGCTCGGGTCCCTTCGCGAGACACTTCATGATCACGTACTGGAGCGCGGGCGGTGCGAGCTTCATCGGCGTGGGCGCATCGACCGCGACCTTGACGCACATCTCCGAGAAGCTATCCGCTTCGAACGGACGACGCCCTTCGATCAATTCGTAGAGCACGCTGCCGAGCGACCAGATATCGCTGCGCGAATCGACGAGGCGCGCCGATCGCATCTGCTCGGGCGACATGTAGGCGGGCGTGCCGAGCAGCGACTGGGTCTGGGTCAGCTGCATGTCCGTGCCTGCCGACGTCTTCGAGATCCCGAAGTCGAGGACCTTCACGATCGCGCTGCCATCGGGCCGCCACGTCACGAACAAGTTCGTCGGCTTGACGTCGCGATGAACGATGCCGAGCGAGTGCGCCTCCGCGAGCGCTTCCGCGGTCTGCAGGGTGAGCTCGCAGGCCCAAGGAATCGGCAACGTGCCGCGCTGCTCGAGCAGCTGGCCGAGATCGAGTCCCTCGAGGAACTCCATCACCATGTACGGGACGCCGTCGAACAGGCCGGTGTCGGTGACGCGCGCGACGTGCTCGCTCTTTAGCTTTGCCGCAGCGCGCGCTTCACGCGTGAACCGTTCGATGGCTTCTTCGTCGAGAAGCACATCCTTGCGCAGCATCTTGATCGCGACGCGCTCGTTGAGCTGGAGATGCGTGCAAGCCACGACCACGCCCATGCCGCCTTGGCCAAGGATCGAATCGACACGATATTTGTCCTGAAATATTGTGCCGATGACGATGCCGGTTTCAACCGGCTTCACACCTTGAGTCACTAGCAGAAAAGCGTAGCCCGCGAATCCCGCCGGCTCAAGCCAAGCAAGCGTGTAGGTTTTGGCCTACCGGTACGGTCAGTGGCCCTGAATCTGGTGGATCTTCAGGTTGTTCGTCTGACCGCCGCCGCCGATGGGGACGGCCATCGTGATCAACACGAACTCGCCGGGCTGGGCCAGGTTGCGCTCCAGGAGCACCGCTTCGACGCGATCTACCAGTTCTTCGGTGGTCGCCGAGGGGCTGACGAGCACGGGCGTCACACCCCAGAACAAGGCGAGTCTGCGATAGCTCGACTCGTTCGTGGTCAGCGCCACGATATTGGCCTCGGGCCGATACTCGCTGAGCAGGCGTGCCGCACCACCAGAATCCGAGACGGTGACGATCGTCTTGAGCTTCATCGAGCGCGCCGCGGTGACGGCGGCGTGGGCGATCGCATTCGTCGCGACGGCAAGCTCGATATCGACCTGTACGTGTTGCGCGCGGTAGTACGCGCTGTTCTCGATCTCCTCGATGATCCGCGCCATCGTGCGTACGGCTTCCACCGGATGCGCGCCCGATGCGGTCTCGCCCGAGAGCATCAGCGCATCGGTCGTGTCGAGCACGGCGTTCGCGACGTCGGAGGCTTCGGCGCGCGTCGGCCGCGGATGGACGATCATCGATTCGAGCATCTGTGTGGCGGTGATCACGATCTTGCCGCGCTTGTTGGTCTCTTCGATGATGCGCTTCTGCCACAGCGGCACCTTCTCGGGGCCGAGCTCCACACCGAGATCGCCGCGCGCGACCATCACGCCATCCGAGACATCGACGATCGCGCCGAGTCGCTCGAGTGCCTGCGGCTTCTCGATCTTCGCGATCACCGGGATCGAGATGCCATCGACGGTGAGCAAGCGCTTCGCTTCGAGCACGTCCTCGGGGCGACGCACGAACGAGAGCGCTACGTAGTCGACGCCGTAGCGCAGCGCGAAGCCGATATCGGTACGGTCTTTTTCGGAGAGTGCGGGCGCCGAGACATCGACGCCGGGCAGGTTGATGCCCTTGTTGTTCTTCAGGATGCCGCCGGCGACCACGACGGTGTGGACGTTGTTGCCCTCGACCCCGGTCACCGCGAGCGAGAGATAGCCGTCGTCGAGCAGGATCTGATCGCCCTGCTTCACGTCGAGCAAGATCCCGGCGTAGGTCGTGGAGACGCGCTTTACGTCACCGATGACACTCTGGTCTGTCGTGATCGTAAATTCAGCGCCGGACTTGAGCTCGACGCCACCCTCTGCGAATCGCCCCACCCGGATCTTTGGACCCTGAAGATCGAGCAGCGCCGCGATCGCCTTGCCTCGCTTATCTGCCTCGCTGCGCACGATTTGCAGCATGCGCGCGTGATCCTCATGACTCCCGTGAGAGAAGTTGAGACGCGCGACACTCATCCCCGCATCGATGAGCTCTCCGATTCTTTCGGGGCTGCTTGACGCGGGACCGAGAGTGCAGACGATCTTCGCCCGTGGCATTTCGCGCGAAGTAGAACATCCATTTGGGCTTGATGAAAACGATCGGTCCCGGTTATTACCCCGCGCAGATGCGGTGGCTCATCGGCATGACGTTCGTTTGCGGTCTCGGAGCCGGATGTTTGATCGATCGCGATCAACCGGATCTCACGGGCCAGGACGTTCGCCTCACCATTATTCATACGTCGGACATCCACTCGCGGCTGTTCCCGTACAACTTCGTTCCCAACAAGTTCGATCAGGACTTCGGACTGCTTCCCTCGGCGGGACCGTTCGGCGGCATCGCTCGGATCTCGACGATGGTCAAGCGCATCCGCGTGAGCTCGAACCGCTCGCTGTGGCTCGACTCCGGTGATGCGTGGGAAGGCGCTCCGGTGTTCAACGAGTTCAAGGGCGAAGCCGAGATTCGCGCGCTCTCGCTCGCCGGCATGGACGGCGAGGTGCTCGGCAACCACGAGTTCGATCTCGGGACCCAGCAGCTCGTGACCCAGCTCGACAACTGGTCGCAGTTCCCGCACCTCGTCGCGAACTACGCGTTCGATGATCCGCCGAACCCGATGGCGAAGTCGCTCAGGGATGTCACCACGCCATTCGAGATCTACGACGTCGAGGGCGTCAAGGTCGGCGTGATCGGGATGGGCAATCAGGACACGCTGCTGTCGGCCTACGAAGGCGGCAACTCGCTCGGCGTTCGTCCGATCGACAACCGGACCGCGCTCGATCAATACGTGCGGTTGATCCGCCCGTACGTCGATCTCGTCGTCGTCGTCTCCCACCTCGGCCTCGATAACGACGAAGGCCTCTCGCCATCCGAAGTCGACGATCCGAACGCCGTGCTCAACTCGAAGTCAGTCGATCTCATCCTCGGCGGTCACCTTCACATCGTGACGAACCCGCCGAAGCTGCTGCCGAACGACGATGGCAGTGAATACTGCAAGCACACCGACTGCGAGACGCTGCTCGTCCACTCCGGCGCATTCGCGAAGTACGTCGGTCGCCTCGATCTCGTCGTCCACGTCGGCACGAACAATGGCGATCCCGAGACCCGCAGCCGGATCAAGTCGTTCGCGTACATCAACCAACCGGTCGACTCCGCGATCCCGGACGACCCAGCACTCGCGAACTTGATGTGGCCGTACTCGGTCAAGATCAACCAGGACATCGACCTCAACGGCGTGTTCGCGTATGTCGATCCGCCGGGCAAAACAAAGATCACGCGCAACGACAACTCGGGTGGCGATTCGCAGCTCGGCAACCTCGTCGCGCGATCGATGCAGACCCAGCAGGGCGTCGATGCCCAGCTCGCCTTCACGAACTCGCTCGGCATCCGCTCGGACTTCGAGCGCGGTCCGCTGACGAACGAGCAGATGTTCAACGTGTTCCCGTTCGAGAACACGATCGTCGTCGCGTATCTCTCCGGTCAGGAGATCAGCGACACGCTCGATTTCGTCGCACGCAAGTCAGCCTCGCGCGGTTGTCGCTCTCAGCTCCAGCAGGCTGGCATTACCTGGGACATGGTTTGCCGTGACAATCCGGCCTCCGCGAACAAGTGCACCAGCCTCGATCCGAATGCGGTCGGGCGCAAGTGCACCCTCAATACCGACTGTCCGATCGGCGATCGCTGCGACGGTGGCGCGTGCATCGCAACTGCGTGTGCACAAAATATCTTCATCGGCGATTCGTGCCGCCCGACCGATCCAAACACCGGCCAGGTTCAATCGGACGCCGCGGTGGATCCCGCAACCACCAAGTGCGCGCCGCTCGAAAAGAACGGTCTCTATCGCGTCGCCGTGAATAACTATATCGCGGCTGGCGGCTCGGGCTTCTCGGTGCTCAAGCGCAACACTTCGCAGCAGGACACCGGTGTCTCGCTGCGCGATTCCCTGACCGTGTACCTCACGAAGCAGCCGGCCAACTGCGATGGCGTCACGACCGACAACATCGTCGACATGAGCGACACGCAGACCCCCCAACGCACGGTCAAGGAGCGCTTTGGCAACGCGGCCTGCCTCGACGATCACATCGAAGCCCACGACGGGCGGATTCGGCCGGTGTTCCAATGAGATTCACACTCCTCGCACTCCTTGCGCTCGCGCTCGCGGCATGCACGACCACCGGTCCCGCTGTGACGGGTTCGACCTCGCTCGAGATCACGATCGTCACGCCGGCAAACGTCGGCGACGTGGATACGCGTCTGACCCAGACGTTGATCACCGCCACGATCAACATCCAGGCGAAGGACGCACTCGGCGCCAACGACGCGACCTACAACCATACGGTCGGGGTCTACGCGCACTACCTCGGCACGCTGTCACCCTACCTCGATGCCACGCCGATCACGAAGATCAGCGTCGTCAATGGGGTTGCGATGAACCAGGCCGTCGTGCTGCCAGCGACCTACGGACCGACCACGCTCTGGGTCGACGACGTGGTGGACGCACACCCGACCTACGCGACAGGCGTCTCGCCGACGCTATGGTTTCGCGATCCGTTCATCTCCGACACCCAGAACCCGATCGGGTTCACGGGCAACGACGTCTTCGACTTCGGTCCGCTCGACGGCAAGAACGTTTCCATCAAGTCCTCGCGCTATGGCGCGACCGGTAAGCTCGTCGTCACGTCCGTGTTCTCGCAGGGCTACACCGTGGCCGACGTGAACTGTCCAACTGGAGCCGCGCCGTGCACCTCGCAAGCGTACGACTACATCGAGGTGTTCTCGTTCAGCGCACCCACCGATCAGAACGCGCAGTTCATCTCCGAGGGTCAAACCATTTCCCGATTCTCCGGTGGCGTCACGCAGTTCGACGGGCTCACCGAGATCGGGTTCCCTCAGACCTTCGTCGCCAGCGATTCGGTGACCGACAAGTCACTCGAGCCCGCGGTTGCCGTGATTGATTCGACGTGGTTCGGGGCGAACAAGATCCGTTTCGAGGAGAACGAAGCGAATCCGATCGAAATCGATAATGGGGTCGTCTGCCCGCTCGATGCGACGTACACCACTTACAAGCAGTGGAAGCTCGATCCCTCGGGCGTCGGCGACGTGGCTTCCTGCGCCGGCAAGAATCTGATCAGCATCATCTCAGCAGGTGTCGTGGAGCTCGATGTCGGAACTCTCGTCGGCAAGGTAGTCCCGAAAATCGTGGGCGTCCTGCGACCCATCAATATCGGCTCGTTCAACGTGTGGATCATCTATCCGCGCTCGGCTGCGGACATCAAGACCAACTAGGCCAAGGCAACCAGAACCATGATGCGCACTCTCGTCCCGGCCCTCGTTCTCGCGATCACCGTCCCGGTCGTGGCTTTCGCTCAGCCGTCCGATCCTGCAGGCACCGACACGTCCGGTAATGGGACGGGTGCCGCGGGCTCGAACGCTGGCAACAACACCGGCGCGGTCGGCACCCCTGGCGCCGATGACACCCACGTCAAGGAGCTCGTCGACCGCGAGCTCGCGCGGATCCTCAACGATCGCGCCGCCAAGGATGCGGCCGAGCGTGCCGCCAGCGAGAACGCGGCAAAAGAGTCCTCGAGTACCGCCCCGAGCGACATCACGGGCTCGAGCGGATTCATGGACACGCGTCTGTCGTTCACGCTGACGAACGAGAACCTCCTGACCAAGCCCGGCGAGACCATCCCGAGCGTTCCGGGTTGGCGGTTCGGTACGCCGAACTCGCTCGGCGTGCTGTTTTTCGACAACTACGACACCCGCTACAGCGGCTTCGAGACCATGTCGCACGCGGTCATGTACCGCGACTTTCACAAGGGTCATTTCGATGCCGAGGCGGGCTTCGTCATCCGCATCAACGAGCTGTCCGAGAAGAACATCGCGCTGTCGGATGACGGTTCCTACCTCGTGCTCTCGAACTGGAAGGACCCGGATCACAAGGATCCGACCCGCATCAGCCTCACGGTGTTCCCGGTCTCGTCCGACCGCTTCCGCCTCGGCTATAGCTACCG
>Ga0123336_10001397_pt1 | contig 22188 bp, 17 predicted proteins | sample SSSSmetaG_FD_96466 | JGI IMG/M metagenome (GOLD analysis project Ga0123336, IMG submission 96466) | Glacier valley bacterial and archeal communities from Borup Fiord, Nunavut, Canada, to study Microbial Dark Matter (Phase II) - ​SSSS metaG | ecosystem: Environmental > Aquatic > Freshwater > Ice... | reverse complement strand
TATATCTTATTATTATAATTGTTCATCATTAGTTTTTTGTTAAAAATTGCTTTATTTAATACAATATAACTCAACAAATAAACCAAAGAAGGAGATGAGCTTGTGTTTAATAAATCAAAAAATAAAAAGGCGTTTACAATAATTGAATTAATAGTAGTTATGGCTGTAATCGGAATATTAGTGCTGTTAGCGATGCCAAAACTGATGGGACATACTAAAGAAGCTAAATTTACGAAGTTAATTGCAAACACAAAACAATTAGAAAATGCTAGTGAACGTTATTATATGGATAAAAACGATTGGCCAAGGATGTCTGACCTTCCATATACTGCTGAGGAAATAACAACATTTGCACAAAATATATATGATACAACAGGTAAAGAAGTAACTCTGGATACATCAGGTAACTATTATGATATTGATTATAGCAAATTAAGCAAATATATACAGGTGCCCGATAGTAAAATGGATTATATAATTCAAAACCCAATAGGTAATGTGTACGCTTTGAAAAATTTAACAAAAGATGCTGAAATAAGGAAACCAACTCCACTATTTACTGCAACATTTACAAATGCAGGTGCAACAGGTGCAAATGGACCTACACAAGCACAATTAAATACTGCATATTTGGGAACATCAATAGCAGGAATTGTAACTTCTAATAATGGTATACAATTATGGACGGTTCCTCAAACTGGAACTTATAGTATTGAAACTTATGGGGCAGAAGGTGGCAACGGTCAAGGTGCTATTATGAAAGGTGATTTTCCTCTGGAACAAGGTACTCAACTAAGGATATTAGTAGGTCAATCAGGAGCAAAACGTGTATTTGGTTCTATAATTGTGACTTCGGGAAGTGGAGGCACATTTGTAACAAAATTAGATAATTCACCGCTTATAATTTCTGGTGGAGGTAGTTATGGAGATGCAGATATAACTTCTTCTAATGGTACTGGAAGTCCACAAATAGGATATGGGTTGACTAGTCAATACAATGGTGGAGGATTATTAGGAACAGGTGCTACTAATTATGCTGGAAAATCATTTATCAGTGGTGGCGCAGGTGGAGGTTCTTCCAATATGGCATACAGTGCTGCTACCTATAATGACACGCGTGTTAATGATATTGGTGGTTTTGGTGGGGGAGGTTCAAGTTATTCCCAATATAATTTATATTTCTCTGACCATCACATCACTTATACCAGAAGTACTTCTGGTTCTGGTGGAGGATATACAGGAGGTATTAGTGGTTCTGGTGGATATTCTTATAATTCAGGTACTAATCAATCCAATTCAGTAGGAAATATTGGTAACGGCAAAGTTATAATAACATTTGTGAATTAGTACAAAATTTGAGACCTTAGTTGGTCTCTTTTTTTATTTTAAATAATTACAAATATCTAAATATTCTTTTATTCTTGTTATTTCTCTATATTAAGCCTTTTTTTTTATTGCTGTTAACTTTAATTAATATAATACAAAATAAATCAAAAATAAAAGGAGGTAATAATATGTTTAAATATAAAAACAAAAAAGGCTTTACATTGATTGAACTTGTAGTTGTTATGGCTATCATCGGTATACTTGTACTTTTAGCAATGCCTAAATTTATGGGAAATACTCAACAGGCTAGATTAACACAAATTAAATCTGATACTAAACAAGTAGAAAATGCTAGTGAACGTTATTATATAGACAATCAAGATTGGCCAAGACTTACCGATGTTCCATATACATCAGCACAGATATTATCATTTGCTCAGGAAATAACTGACAAAACTGGACAAGTCGTGACTCTTGACTCAACAGGTAATTATTATGAAATTGACTACACGAAATTACAGAAATATGTTCAGAAACCAAAAGATAATACTCACTATATAATTCAGAATCCAGTAGGCGAAATTTATTACTTAAAAGACTTAACAGCTTTAGGTAAAAATAAACTAGATAATGTGCCGTTACCAAATACAAAACCAACAGCAGTTATAACAATGACGCCTGCAACTGCATTAACAACTGAGACTAATATAGTATGGAATTATACTTCATCAACGGATATTGATGGTGATACTATAACAAATGCCGAATGGCAAAATAACCAAGATATTTATACAACAGCGGGTACTTATACTGTTAAACTAAGAGTACAAGACTCAAGAGGTTTATGGTCTGATTGGACTGATAAAACATTTGACGTAATTTATTCAAGAGGACATAGTATTTTATGGAATCATAATGAAACATCAGCAATTTCAGATGCAAGTATGATGAATAATGGAATATATGCTATAAATATTCCAGTTAATAAAACAGTTAAATTTGTTAATGCACAAGACACCACAGTATCTACTGTGGCAACTGGAACAACAGCAAAGCTTATTGCTTTGAGTAAGTCTGGAAACTCAGTATACTTCTATAAATATGTACAAATTTACAATGGAAGTGCATATGTATGGGGTACATATTTATTTGAACAAAATGAAACTGGTCAAATTAGACAAGTTACATATGACTATTTTAATATATGGATAGGTAGTGCCTCACAACAGACTCACTGGGCACCTGTTTATGACAATGTTCAAGAACTTGATAATTCAAAATATTTGTTCACATCCTCAAGCTACCAAATGGTTGTAGAAGGAAGTACTAGTTCACAAAGTGGATACTGTTATGGGTCTTCTGTATCTGGCGTTTGGCCTGGTGCTTGTCAGAATACTGTGGGATTACGTAATCCTTCAAGTGGATTTAAATTGTCAGATGGAAGTTCATTAATTGCTGACACTGGAAACAATAGAGTAATTAAAGTATCAGCAACTGGTCCAGTTTATAGTGGAATATTTACAACCCCATGGCAGTATGGAACAACTGGCACTGCTGGTTCAACAGGTACACTACTTAATGGTCCTACATATGCAGAATCACTATCAAATGGTAATATATTGATTACCGATAAAGGCAACCATCGAGTAATCGAAGTAAATCCAAGTAAAGAAATAGTTTGGCAATACGGGACAACTGGGGTTTCTGGAAACGGTGTAAATAAATTAAATAACCCTGAAAAAGCAAAAATGCTTTCAGATGGTAGCATTATGATTATAGATAGTGGAAATAATAGAGTAATCAAAATTAAATAATAGACCAAATTGAGACCTTTTAGGTCTCTTTTTAATTTTAAATAATTATAGATATCTAAATATCCTTTTATTCTTGTTATTTCTTTTATTTAAGCCTTATTTCTTATTGTTGTTACATTTAATTAATACAATACACTATAATGTTTAAGGAGGTAATAACATGTTTTCAAAGTTAAAGAATAAAAAAGGATTTACGTTAATTGAATTAATAGTTGTAATGGCTATCATAGGTATACTTGTTCTTCTTGCGATACCAAAATTCATGGGACATACTCAGCAAGCTAAATACACCAAGCTAATTTCAAATACAAAACAATTAGAGAATGCCAGTGAACGTTATTATATGGATAAACAGGATTGGCCACGATTATCTGATACACCATATACAGCAGAAGAAATAACAGCGTTTTCACAAAAAATATATGATGCGACTGGTAAAGAAGCAATATTAGCTGAAACAGGAAATTATTACGATATTGACTATAGTAAGTTGTCTAAGTATGTACAGATTCCAGATGACAAAATGAATTATGTCATACAAAATCCAGTAGGTAATATATATGCATTAGAAAATGTTACACAAGAATCTAAGGTTAGATTAGAGACGGGTAGTATTCTTTTAGATAAAACTACGTTATCTTTAAAAATAGGTGAATCTGATACATTATTAGCCACCATAATGCCAACTACTGCTATCAATAAAAATGTAAGTTGGATGTCTAGCAATACAAGTGTAGCGACTATTAATAGCACAGGTAAAATAACTGCTGTTGGAATTGGAAATACAACGATAACAGTAACAACAGAAACAGGAAATCATATTTCAACCTGTAATATTACTGTTACTGCTATATTTACTGCTATAACTTTTACAAATGCGGGAGCCACGGGTGTAAATGGGCCTACACAATCACAATTAAATAGTGCTTATATTGGAACCTCACTTGCAGGACTTGTAACTTCTACTAATGGTATACAATTATGGACTGTTCCTACATCTGGGATATACTCTATAATTAGTTCTGGAGCTTCAGGTGGCGGACCAACAGGTGGTAAAGGTGCTATTATAGGCGGAAATGTTACTTTGATACAAGGCGAACAGCTTAAAATATTAGTTGGTCAAGTAGGTGCATATGTTAATGATTCGTTTAAACGTGGTGGAGGTGGTGGCGGAACTTTTGTTGCTCGCTCAAACAATACACCACTTATAGTAGCAGGAAGTGGAGGTGGGCAAGGAAGTGCTCAATCAGGTTATCCAGCTATTATTGAAACATCAGATACTAACACTGGGTTAACAGGATATGGAAGTATTAAGGCAATTGGAACATATTGCGGTGCAGGTGGAAGTGGTTTTTTATCTAATTCTGGTACTGCATTTTATGGTGTAAGTTATGCATTTATCAACGGTGGGGTAGGTGTTAGTGCATTTGGTGGAGGAGCAAGTCCGTATGGCACAAGTGGAACTTTCGGAAATGGAGTATATACTGGAGCAGGCGGAGGCGGTGGTGGTTACTCAGGTGGAAATGGAAGTCCAGGCTATAGTAGTGGAGGTTATGGTGGAGGTTCTTATAACTCAGGCACTAACCAATCAAACTCAGTCGGAAACACAGGAAATGGAAATGTAATCATATCCAAAATAAGTTAAATTTCAATATATAATTAGACTAAGTCATTAGAAGGTTATATATACAATAGTGATGTTAATCCTTGTATGTATGATGGTTATAATGGGAGAATGTCAACAACAGTTACCGCAAATCCAATATCCTTAAAACCTGTAATATATTTGGATACAAAAATTAATGTTACGGGAACGGGAACAATTGCTAACCCATATATAATTAATTAAAAAAAGTAGACTGTTAAATAAATTAACAGTCTACTTTTTTTAATTATTCAGGAGCAGTCATAAATCCATAAGCTCCACCTTTGTTAATACCAGTGCTAAGTAGTGTACCATTATAACTATATGCATCTATAACTCCATATTTTTGTACATATCCATATATCTCGCCAACGTTGTCTATACCTGTTATATTGGCTGAGATATTAATGTTTGACATCGTTGCAACAGAAGTTGTGTTTCCTGCAAGACCACCAGTTCCTTCGTCTATAATACCATTCCCTTCGTCTACAACACTAGAACCATTAATTGTTGTATTTCCGTCAATAGATATGTTTGAGAATGCAGAACTAACTCTTACAGCCCCAGCTATTCCACCAGTGCTTAAAGCTCCTTTAATCTTGCTGTTTTGAATAGTGATATCATTTGCTATAACATTTATAATTTCTGCGGCTATTCCTCCAGCGTAATCATTGTTCGATGTAATAGTTGTGTTTTTTATTAAAACTTTATTTATGGAAGTATTTCCATAGAAACCACCAACTAATCCTCCAGCATAGGAATCTCCTGTTAGTTTAGAATTATTTATTGTAATATTATAGACAGATGCTACTGGTGAAGTTGCTTCGCCGAATAGTCCACCAACTGTTTCTCCATCGATAATACTTTCAACTAATATATTTTGTATTGTATTTATGCTTGAATAACAGCCACCAATTATTCCTCCACCAAATCCATTAGTGCCTCCTTTGATGTTTCCTTTAATGTCTATATTGTTAATGTTTACAATAGTTTTTCCACTTGTACCTCCAATTAATCCACCAGCTTGTGCACCTGTAAGATTGCTTGCAATTGAAATATCTTCAATAGAATCTACATTTACATATAGTTGACCGAATAATCCTCCAGCATAACTGTAATCACCCAATCCAGTAATATTCCCAGTTATTGAAATAGCTTTAATGCTTGCAAGTTTATTACCACTTCCAGAGAAACCAGCTAATCCACCTGAACTTCTACCAGTAATATTACTGGCAATTAAAACATTTTCAATAGAGTCTATATCTGTATATATTTCACCGAATAACCCGCCATCAAAACCATCGGTCAGACTAGATATTTCTCCTTTTATTGAAATATTTTTAATAGACCCAAGCTTGCCACCAGAAGCGTGACCAATTAAACCTCCTATATGCTTTCCTGTTATATTTCCTTCATACGAAATGTTTTCAATTACTCCAATATTTGAGTATGACTGCCCAACCATTGCTCCAGTCGCATACCCGTTTGCATCAGATAGATTACCCTTTATTGTAATATTTCTAATATTAGACATATTTGAAGCTGAGTAAGCAATAATACTTCCTATATTTTTACCAGTTAGATTACCTTCAAATAAAACATTATTTATGCCTAATTCATTACCTGCTCGAACATCACCAAGTAATCCACCAACTGTGTTATCCGAAGCACTAATATTTGCATTTGTCACTTTAATGTTTTCAATGAATAATGAGTTTATATTTGAATATCCAGCATTCCCTACCAACGCAGCACTAATGCTTCCAGCGTTTTCGCCAATATTGATTGTATCCAGCTTTAAGTTGCTAATCTTAACAATAGCCCCGCCCAAAGACCCAAATAACGATGCAGCATTTTCGGCTGACGTTATTGTAAGATTACTTATAGTAAAATTACCACCATTGTATTCTCCTTTAAATGGAAGCCCTGGATGTATACCAACAGGTATCCAATTTGTATAACTACTTAGGTTAATATCTTTTACTTGAATATATTTTGAAGATAAATTTCCCGTGTATTGTTTTTCCCATGGAGTACCCTCTCCCCATATAGCTGCATCAAAGATTGGATTTCCATTAACATCTTTGCTAGTACCATTTATTCGCTGAAGTTCATCAGCACTTGCTACTGGAATAAATCCTAATGCTATTAAATCGTCAATTTCATTATTTTTAATGATTGGTTGGTCAGTATAATTGCTTTCTGTCTTAACCTCCGTGCCACCAACAGGTTTATCGTGGATATAATATACTTTACCATCATCATTTGCTATAAATTGTCCTGGTAGTCTAGATTTAGATTCTTTTTTAATAAAATCTTTATCTAATACTTCAAAATTACTACCAATAATACTACCCTCATTAGTAACTTTTCCTTTATAATCAAATACCTTATTATTAATAACCTCCACTTTTATATCATCAATGGCAATAATTATGCCATTAGGCGGTAATTTGTCATTATTACTCGCCAGATATGACTCGGTAACACTCTCTACTACTTTAACATCATGCATAATTTGTGTTAGTTTGGCTTTTTGTGTATAACCCATGAATTTAGGGGTTGCAAGTAGTACTAAAATGCCGATAATGACCATAACAACAATTAGTTCAATTAGCGTAAAGCCTTTCCTGACTTCTCTTTTAAACATAAAAGTCCTCCTTAATTTTTATATTATTGTATGTTTGTCCATAGTTTAATGTAATTATTATTTTAGTAATTTATGGAAAGCTTTATTCTTTATTGTTGTATGTCTGATATGTGAAAATCTCTTATAAAATGCTTTCTTTTAATTATAATAAAATATATTTTAACATTCTTTTTTCTAATTCTTCATTTGTAGCAGCATCTCGGAACTCTTTAATTACAAGTTTTTCAATAATAATTTCAATATATATTTCGTTGTTGTTGTCTTTTATTTAATTCCGACATTATTTGTTATTCTTTTTTTAGTTTCGACATAATTTATTGTTGTTATTTAATTTCAATAATATAATACATAATACAAAAGATTAAAAAAGGAGGTAAAACAATGTTAAAAAACATAAGAAGAAAAAAAGGATTTACACTTATTGAATTAATTCTAGTCATGGTTATGATAGGAATACTTGTGCTTTTAGCAATGCCTAAATTTATGGGGCATACTAAGGAAGCTAAACTTACAAAATTTATTTCGAATACAAAACAATTAGAAAATGCAAGTGAACGCTATTATGTAGCCAACCAAGACTGGCCACGGCTTAGAGATGTACCATATACGTCAGCTCAAATAACTGCGTTTTCTCAAAAAGTTTACGATACTACTGGTAAAGAAGTAATATTGGACCCTACTGGAAATTATTATGACATTGATTATTCTAAGTTAGGTACATACATACATGTTCCTGATGATAAACTTAGTTATGTTATTCAAAATCCAGTTGGTAATGTTTACGCTTTGGAGAGTTTAACCGCGGAAGCACAGGTTAGAACCTTAAATAATAAACCAACAGCAATAATTACAATGACTCCTAATTCAGCAATAAGTACAACAACAAATATGGTTTGGGGTTATTCTGATTCAACTGACCCTGATAATGATAAAATAATTAACGCTGAATGGAATGGAAAATTGGACACATATACCCCAGGTGACCATACTGTAAAGTTAAGAGTACAAGATGAAAGGAACATGTGGAGTGATTGGGTTCAAATCACATTCAATGTAGTTTCACCGTTTACAAGTAAAACATATAGTTACACTGGAAATTACGAGACTTTGGTTGTACCAGTTGCTGGTACATATAAGCTAGAAGTTTGGGGTGCACAAGGTGGTACTGCTGGTGGTAAAGGTGGATATACTACTGGTAATATATCATTAAATGTTAATCAAACATTATACGTTTATATAGGTAGCACCGCAGGATATAATCAACTAAGTTCTGGTGGAGGAAACTCTGGTGATGGTACAGTTGGTGGTGGCGGTACAGATGTTAAAATAAATGGTCAAGCTCTTAGTAATAGAATTATTGCTGCTGGTGGTGGTGGCGGTGGTGACTATTATACCATAGGTTATGCACAGCATGGTTATGGTGGAGCAGGTGGAGGACTTACTGGTGTACAAGGTCAATCTTTGAGTATTAGTGGACTCACTGCTGTTGGTGGAGCTGGTGGAACTGTTGGTGGAAATAAGGGTGGTAATGGTCAAATCAAATCTCCTACACTTGAAAATGGATTAGCATTTAGTGGTGGTGGTGGTGGTTCAGGTTATATTGGCGGAGTAACAAGTGGAAGTATGACTAATGGATTAAAAGTTGGAAATGGCTCTGCAACAATAACATATGTTGGACCATAATAAAATCTATTTAAATAAAAAAAAGAGACCTTAATTGGTCTCTTTTTTTATGTTGTTTCTATTCCATAGTTAACACACAAGGCTTCTAGTCCACCCTTAAACCCACTACCAATACAGTTAATCTTCCATTCATCTTTATATCTATATATTTCGGCAACTACAACGGCTGTTTCTGTGGATAAATTATCATTAAATTTATAACTTAAAAGTTCCTCTTTAGTATCACTAGATATAATTCTAAAATATCCTTCGGATACTTGTCCAAAATTTTGATGTCGTTCATCTGCCTCATATATAGTTATTGTAAATGCTAATTTTTCAATGTTCCTTGGTATTTTATTCAAATCCAATTGTATAACCTCATTGTAAGCGTCTTTAAGTGAGGCATTGTGGTCTTCTTTAAGAAGTATTCCTCCACAAACACTTTTAGCATTTTCATAAAAAATAAAATTGCTCTCTGCTGTTTTGCCGTTTACATCTACCATAAATACAGATACATCTAAATCGAATTCACTATGAACATTTGGGAAAGTTTTAAAATCTAGGGTAGCTATTAGTTTTGCTATATTTTTAGTATTTTGATTAATACTTAACTTTTGTCCTTTTCCTAATTTAATGCTTTTTGTAATATTTACAAGTTTTCTTTTTTCTACATTTATTTTCGGTTTGCTTTGAGTATCAATTTTAGGTTCAGGACTATTTTGAACTTTGTTATTAATTGAACCCTGAGTATTTGATTGTTTCGAACCTAAAATAATTTCTGAATTGTTTTCTGGTTTAACAGTCGTTTCAATAAGTATTTTCCCATATTGTTTTATTTGTGATATTTTTTTATTACTACTGTCAATTATTATTCCCATTGGTAACACCTCCTTTTAATCTATCCCAACTCTTAGTCCTGAGATTCTCTCACAAGGCTGAATAATCACCGTTTCTCCTCTGGATGTAAATTCCAACATATATGTTTCTCCTGAAGTTTGACCAAGGAAAGTTTTCCAATTTACATCTGTTTTAAATTGAGGGTCTGCACCTGTCCAACAGACTACTGCGTCAGGGTCAACCGTACAAGGGGTTTCTAAAATAATTGGGTTTCCATCTGTAACTACAACTACCTGAGCATTATTACCTATGGCACTTATGTTAGATGTGAACATACCTTTTTGAGATATTACGCCAGCCCCCATAAATCTAACCCCATATTTGCAATCTTCTGTAAACGCAAGCAAATTTTCGCCTTCTATACCTACACTTTGACCTTGTTGCAGAGTGATTATACTAACATGTTGTGCATTGTTAGCCATGTAATAACTACCGTTGCCATTTACTTTCATAATCGGAACATTTTCTCCTGTAAGCTTTCTAGCGGCTAAGTTCATAACAGATTTAAATACACTTTTAGTATTATTTGTATCTAATAACACTTTTTCAGAGGTGAAATTACCTTTGTATGCTACCATTGCACCTAATTTTGCAAAAAAATGTCCGTCTCCTTCTGCGATGCAAGTGAGTTCTTGATGAGTTTTAAATTTAAACATATTTTGTCTCCTTTTTTAATTAAAAATTTTTAATTTAGCTAATATTTTTGTATTATAGTGAAATTTTAAGGTTTATATTGAATTTTTAATGTTTATGTGTTGTGATTAAACTGTTTTCTTATTGATTTACTTCATGAAAAATTATATATTGTATATGACAAATTAACCTTGAGAAATAATAACAAAAAACTATTATTATTAAATGATAAATAATTACATAAAGGGGATTAGAACTTGAAACATTTTCAATATTTAAGTGAAAAAGAAATGAATAGTATTTTTTATGTTAAGCCAGGTGAATTTACAAGATTCACCGATAAAGATACTTTAAAATATGCACTTGGAGCAACGCTATATATGCCTGCTAAAAAAGACATCATCGAAAAAATTAAAAATAAGGAAATAAGAGGACTTACAACAATTGTCATGTGTTTTGAAGACGCTATTAGGGCTGAGGATGTCCAGGAAGCAGAACAGAATGTGCTTAGTATATTGAGTGAATTGAAAGTTTTACTAAAAACAGGTAAACTTAATCAAGCAGACATTCCACTTTTCTTTTTAAGAGTTCGTAATATTGAACAATTTGAAGGCTTTGTGTTAAAGCTTAACAAAGATGACTTTGATATTCTTACAGGATTTATATTCCCTAAATTCGACAGTATTAATGGAGCAGCTTACCTTTTAAAGGTTAAGCAATTAAGCGAGAAATATAATGTTATGGTTTATGGTATGCCTATCCTAGAATCACGTAACCTTATTTATGAAGAAACAAGAACAATAGAACTTCTTGCTATTAAGTTATTGCTTAGTAATTATAAGGATTACGTTCTAAATATAAGAGTTGGCGGTACAGATTTTTCTTCACTATTTGGTCTTAGAAGGAATATTGACTATTCTATTTATGATATCGGGGTAGTGTCCAATTGTTTATATAGTATTATTAACCAATTTACAAGAGAAGAAGAAGATTATATAGTATCCGCTCCTGTATGGGAGTACTTCCCAGGCAAAAGATTATTCAAGCCGAGATTAAGAGAAACACCATTTAATCTTCATCATCTCCGAGCTACAAGGACAAAAATAATAGATAGTGCAATTGATGGATTAATTAGAGAGTTGGTATTTGATAAGGCCAATGGATTCACAGGAAAAACAATTATACATCCTTCTCACATTACCTATGTAAATGCGATTCAGTGTATCACAAAAGAAGAATATCTTGACGCTAATATGATACTTAATAGTCAAAGCGGAGGGGTTATTAAAAGTATAAATAATAATAAAATGAATGAGGTAAACCCACATAGAAATTGGGCTAAAAAAATAATACAAAGAGCCTGTGTTTATGGAGTAATTAATAAAGGAGATGATTATATTGAACTCTTTTAATATCTTGGACAGGCTTTCTTTAGACCTATTCATACAAAAAAACAAGTACAATATAGACCTAAATTCACTTATAACTATAGGTGCAAGGATTAATCCAAAGAGAAGCTTCTTGTTTATGAGTAAATTACTTGGCAAACATTTAAGCGTTAATCCTAATGTTCCTAAATTAGCGGGACATATGCTTGGGAATTTATATACAAATTTTTATTATGGAACTGATTTTTCAGATATGTCCATGCTTATCAATTCCTTAGATGGAAAGGTTAACGGAATTAACGAGGAACTTAATAAAAAATTCACGCTTCCTAATCCAGTATTATTTATTGGATTTGCTGAGACTGCTACTGGTCTTGGACATGGAGTGTTCTCTGCCTTTAATAATGGATATTATACTCACACCACAAGAGAGCAAATATTAGACATGACCTCAATTTTTGATTTTGAAGAAGAACATTCTCATGCTACTGGACACTCTTGCTTTCTACTTGAAAAGCAGTTATTTGATATTTCGGAAAGAATTGTCCTTGTAGATGATGAGATTACAACTGGAAAAACAGCATTAAACCTTATGAAAGAAATTAATAAACATTTAGGTGTAAAAAAGTTTACCGTTCTTTCAATACTGGATTTGAGAACTGAGGAATGGATAAACTATCAAAAGCAATTTTGTATAGATAATAACATAGAGGTTGATATATTATCATTAATAAGTGGAGAAATCAATGTTATAAAGGACCACATTTTTGAGGATAATTTTGTTGATGAGGATGTTTTATCTTACCCTATTATTCCTATGGTTTCCGACATTAGGTTTTCAGATAACTGTATTAGCGGTAATAAATTACCTTGTCTCACTTCTAATGGTCCAATAGATTACAGTATTTATACAGGTAGGTTTGGTATGCCATCTGATTATAATGAAAATATAGAGACGATAAGTGCTGACATAGGTTTTCATCTTTCTGCTAAAAGAAAATCCAGCAAAACTTTGGTTGTTGGTATGGGTGAATTTATATATATCCCATCAAGAATTGCAGCTTATATGGGAAACAATATTCTATATAAATCTTCAACAAGAAGTCCTATATTTTGTGATGAATCTAATGACTATCCTATCAATAGTAGAATACAGTTTAAATTAAGAGATATACAATATTACTTATATAATATGAAAGAAAGTTGTGATGAAATATTCATAATACACGAAAACCCAATAACAGAAGAAGATAAGCATGAACTTATAAAACAGCTTGCATTATGTAACATTAAAAACATAAATTTTTATAAATTCTAAAAGGGGGTAATTACTATTAATTTAAAAATCAAAGAATTAGGTTCTAAACTTCATATACCAACTTTTACAAGTAGTTATTCGAAAGACGATTGTATATTTCTTTTAAAAGATATATCTGATGTTATTGAGGAAACTTCTACAGAAGAAAAAGAGAAAATGATAAGTAGTGGAATTAACTATTCTGAGATGTTACCCAAAGAAGAGTTACCTTCAAAAAAATACCTTGATATCTTCTTAATGGGATTGAATGAGAAAAAAAATGATATCGCAGATAAAGTAGCTTTTATTTCTGAGCTTATGTATTCTATTAAGGGAAACTCACTTGTTATAGTAAGTCTTGCAAGAGCAGGTACCCCTGTGGGTATTCTTGTTAAAAGATATCTTGAATTAAAATATCATGTAACTATACCACATTATTCAATTTCTATTATTAGAGGAAAAGGATTCGATATTAATGCAATTGCTTATATATTAAATAAACATAATAATTGTAAGATACAATTCGTAGATGGTTGGACAGGTAAAGGTGCTATTGGAAAAGAGCTTGCATCATCATGTAAAGCATTTAAAGATACTTTTGATATAGTAGTCGATGATAGTCTTGCTGTCCTTGCTGACCCTTCTGGTACTGCTACAATAAGTGCTACAAGAGAAGACGTATATCTTCCTAATTGCTGTCTAAATTCAACTGTTAGTGGGTTGGTATCTAGAACATTTGCAAAGCCTGGTATTATTGGCGAATATGATTTTCATGGTGCTAAGTTTTATAAAGAGTGGATTAGTGAAGATTATTCGAATTATTTTATAAACCAAGTAACTGAATGCTTTAATTTACAAACTCATAACTTCTCAAATGTAGCTTTAAGAGATATGTCAAATTGTGGGATTGATGAAGTTTTGCTAATTAAAGAACGGTTTTCTGTTAAAGATATAAATAAAATAAAACCATCCATAGGAGAAACAACAAGAGTTTTACTAAGAAGAAATCCAAAATGTATTATAATTTGTGACAGACAAAATCCAAATATAAAACATATACTTCATCTTGCAAAAGAAAAGAATGTACCGATTAAAATTATAGCTGACATGAAATATGAATGCATTGGAATTATAGATTGATATTAATCAGTGATTTAGATAGAACTCTAATATATTCTAAGAAAAGTTTTACTAAGGAGTATTCTGGAAAGATTGTTTGTGTAGAGAAAAATGGAGATAAGGAACTTACCTATGTAACTTCTGACACCCTCCCCCTTTTAAAAAAGCTCCTGTTGAAAGTTCCCCTTGTGCCTTGTACTATGAGGAGTTATAAGCAAACTATGAGAGTAGATTTTATAAGAGAGATGGATTTTAATACTTGTATATGTTCAAACGGTGCTGAAATATATATTAATGGAGAGAAAGACATTGAATGGGAAGAAAAAATAACTTCTTTTATATCTAATGAAAAATTTCTTACCACCATAAATCTTTTAAATGAAAGATTTTATAATATTGATGTAACGGTAAGAAATATATTAGGTTATTATATTGAGATTAAATGTAAAGATGAATTGTCCGCATATGGAATATGTAAAATTGTAAAAGAATGTATCCCCGATGAAAATATAAATGTATTTACTATAACAAATAAGGTATTTGCTATAGATAAGCGAATAAATAAAGCAAATGCAATAATATATCTTAAAAAGAAATTGGATTTAAATCATATAATATCTGCTGGTGATTCAATATCTGATGTTGAAATGTTATTGATATCCGACCACTCAATAGCACCTAAACATAAGACATTTGAATGTAGTGTTGATTACATAACTGAAACTAGTAGTATACTTGCAGGAGAAGAAATAATAAACCATTTAATAAAGCATTGTTTGAGTGACTATAATTCGGTGTGGGAACATTTGTAAGGGTTATGAAAAATAGCATATGTTGGACCATAATTAAATAATTTCAAATATAAAAAGAGACCTTGATTGGTCTCTTTTTATATTTGAAATTATTGTTTTGTCAAGATTCCAGCTTGTGTCATTGAAATATATGTGCTTGCTATTTTACTTGCATTTTTATAAACAGTATTAAACGCTGTGCTTATAGTACTATCAACAATGCTTACATTGGTCCCTATTGTGACTGACGTTAACAAATTATTAGAAAATGCTGAACCACTTATAGTCGTTAGACTGAGAGGTATCGTTACGGTAGTTAGTTTATTGCTAGCAAATGCGCTAGCGCCCATCGTCTTTACATTGCTTCCGATTGTTATTGATACTAATTTATTACTTAAAAACGCATGATTTCCTATACTAGTAACACTGTCAGGTATAATTACGGATGTCAAGTTCTTACTAATAAATGCGTCATTTTCTATTCGTGTTACTAACTTACCGTTAATTACTGTTGGGATACTAATGTCAGTACTAACTCCAATATAGTTTATTATAATTATTGTGCCATCTACATTATTAGTCGTTATATATCCTTCACCTATATTTTCTTTTGTCCATATCCCAAGTTGAGTCATAGCATTATAAGTACCTGCTTGCTTCATTGTGCTGTTATACGCATTATTGAAATATGCACTTATTGTGCTATCTAAAAGACTTACATTAGGACCTATTGTTATTTTCGTCAATTGGTTATCATAAAAAGCTGAACCACTTAGGTTAGTTACACTGATTGGTATCGTGACAGTAGTTAATTTATTACTAGCAAATGCACTGGCACCCATAGTTTGTACACCATTACCTATTGTTAATAATGTTATATTGTTATTTAAAAACGCATGATTGCCTATGCTAACAACGCTGTCTGGAATTATTATAGATGCTAAACCTTTGCTTTTAAATGATTCATTTTCTATTCTTGTGACTAATTTGCCTCTAATTATTGAAGGTATAGCTAAATCAGTATTTGTTCCAACATAATCAATTATGCTAATTGTACCATCTGCATTATCAGTTGTTATATAATCTCCCCAATCATAATTGTCTTCGACTGGTGGTTCAGTTCTAGATTTTCCATTATCGCTTAATCCTTCTAAGAAATACACATTACCTACTGGGTTTTGTAAAACATAATATTCTTTATTATCAGGAACGTGTATATATGGTTGCAACTTAAAATAATCAATATCATAATAACTACCTGTTGCGTCCAAAGTTACTATTTGACCTGTCTTATCGTATATTTTTTGAGCAAACTCTTCTATTTGCTCCGCAGTATATGGGGTATCACTTAAACGGGGCCAGTCTTCGTAATCTAGGTAGTATCTTTCAGAAGCGTTTTCTAATTCAACAGAATTTGTTACGAATTTTGTGAATCTTGCTTGTTTCGTATGTCCCATAAGTTTAGGAATAGCCAACAAAACAAGTATTCCTATAATCGTCATAACAACTATCAATTCAATTATTGTAAATCATTTATTTTTAAATTTATTAAACATATCGAATCTCCTTCTTTTGTTTAGTATTTTATTATACAAAGAATGATTTCTATTTATAAATTGGAATAACTCAATGACTTTGTGTATAATTTATTAATTGCGATTATTCTATTTTATTAAAGACATCTAACTAAAAAAGAGACCTTAATTGGTCTCTCTTTTTTATTGTCAGTCTATTTTTTATGCATATTTTCAATCGATTCTATAATCTTTCCTATATTACAAGAATAAAACCCAGAAGATGTAAAATTATTTAATTCAACAATTTTAAATCCTTCCATAGTATACGCTATATCAAGAACAAAGCATCTTGAAGGTTGCCATTGGTTAACTATTTTTTGAGCGAATTCAATTGTGGCATTACCAACTTCGCTTAAACTTACTACGTTTTTGCCAGATTTGTACTGAGAGCATGTAATTATCTGTTTGTCTACAACAAAAAATCTATATTCAGAATAAATCTCTTTTATAGGAGAAGCTACTACTAGCTCATTTTCAAATTTAATTCCTATTGTTGATGATAAATAGGTATTTCTCCAAGATTTAAATTCATCTTTTAGAAAGATACTGCCATTAAATGCTTTGCTATCTTCACAAGGTCGAATAAAAAACGTTGACCAATTAGGTTCAATGGTTTTAAGCGTAGATATAACATGTTCATGGTTTAATAGATTTTTATCGTAGGCAACTGCCCATTTATTATATGAAAAATTCTCATTATAAAAACTACCAGGAAACCAATTATTTTGAGTTGCTATTCGTCCAATATGTAATCCACCACAAACGATAATTGACTCTTCATTTTTTTTAATAAGTCCTAATATATTAGTATCTGGATTCACAGGTATTAATTCATCTGAATCAGAAGTTACTATCACTTCTATATGTTGAATACCTAATCTCTCTAATGTATCTATCAACATTTTGTGATTATATGGTTTATAAAAATTATTTTGTATTATCCATAGCATTTAGCTCAACCCCTTTATTTCTTATCTTATATATAATAACATATTTTTTTAAAATTTTCAATAAAAAAAGAAAAACAACCTCTGAAAGAGATTGCTTTTTAGAATATTTAATGAAAATTTAACTTATTTTTGAGGAACTAGGAGTATAGAACATGTCATCATCCATATCTGGAAGAGACCTTCTATCTATATTTAAAAATCGTGAAAAACTATCTTCAACTCTGATATCTTCCAATACATTAATTAAAAATTTTAAATCTTTATATATTAGCTTGTAATGTTTTTTTGTTTGTATTGCCATTATTAATTTTGTCTTTGCACAAGTTAATAGTTTGTTTTGTGCAGCAGGTAAGTCTTCTGATATTGATAAAGAACATACTGATGATAATATAGAATTTAAAGTTTCTTGTTCTTTCGTTTTGTTTAATTCACCTAATAAGTTTGTTAAATTTTCAATTTCTTTTTTCATAATTTTTCTCCCCCTTATATATATCAACCATTTTTATTATTATAATATATAATATGTTATATCTTATAATATTACAACTAAAAAAATCTTTTATATAAAAGAGATTATCTTTTATATAATCGTACCATATGTTTATATCTACAATATAAAACATACTAAAAAAACAATAAAAAGGGGATAAGCTAATGTTTAAAATGAAACGCAAAAAAGGATTTACAATAATTGAATTAATTGTAGTCATGGCTATAATCGGGGTACTTGTATTATTAGCTATGCCTAAGTTCATGGGTTATACAGAAAAGGCTAAACTAACACAAATTAAAAGCGATATTAAACAGGTAGAGAATGCAAGTGAACGTTATTACATTGATAAAAATGATTGGCCAAGACTTACAGATGTACCATATACCGCAGCACAGATAACTACATTTGCACAAGAAATAACTGACAAAACTGGACAAGTAGTAACTCTTGATGCAACAGGTAACTACTATGATATTGATTATAGTAAATTACAAACATATATTCAAAAACCAAAAAATAATACGCACTATATAATTCAAAATCCAGTTGGTGAAGTCTATTATTTAAGAAATTTAACAATACTTGGTGAAAACAGATTAATACCAAACAACAAACCAACAGCAGTTATAACAATGACACCTATGACAGCATTAACAACAGCTACTAATATAACGTGGAATTATGTTAATTCAACGGACCCAGATAGTGATACAATAACAAATGCGGAGTGGCAAGGTAAACAAGACATATATACAACTACTGGTACATATACAGTTAAACTTAGAGTTCAGGATTCTAATGAATTATGGAGTGATTGGGTTGCAATCACATTCATAGTACTCAGGGCTGATAGCGTTAATCAACTATTAGTAGGTGGTTTTAATTCATCAGTTATATTAAATGACGGAACCTTCAAAGGTTGGGGTTGTAATAGTAACGGTGAATTAGGAGATGGCACTACTAATAATAGATTAACTCCAACGATAATCCCAGGATTAATAAATGCAATAATCATAGTAAAAGGATATGAACATACATTAGCCGTAATGAATAATGGAACAGTTAAAGCTTGGGGTATGAATGATTTTGGACAATTAGGAAATGGTGATACTCTTGACAAAAGTACTCCAATAACAATAGCAGGACTAACTAATGTAAAAACCATAGCCACAGGTACTTATCATTCATTAGCAATAATGAATGATGGAACGGTCAAATCATGGGGATATAATATGGTTGGTCAATTAGGAGATGGAACAACTATTAATAAAACAACTCCAATAACAATCCCAGGATTAACAAACGTAAAGAGTATAACAGCAGGATTTTTTCATACAGTAGCATTGTTAGACGATGGAACAGTTAAGGCCTGGGGCACTAATAGTGACGGTGAATTAGGAGATGGGACTACTATTGGTAGACTTACTCCGATAATAGTATCTGGTTTAACTAATGTAAAGAACATATCCGCAGGTACTTATCATACATTAGCATTGATGAATGATGGTACAGTTAAGGCTTGGGGTTGGAATTATTATGGTGAATTAGGAGATGGCACAACTATTAATAAAACTATTCCGATAACAATCCCAGGATTAACAAACGTAAAAACTATAACAGCAGGATATGGCCACACCGTAGCATTGATGAATGATGGTACAGTTAAGGCTTGGGGTGATAATGCTCAGGGACAATTAGGAGATGGAACTACTACTAACAAAGGTACACCTACAACAGTACTAGGATTAACTAATGTAAAGAGTATAACAGCAGGTGAATATAATACGGTAGCGTTATTAAACGATGGAACAGTTAAGGCTTGGGGTAGTAATGATTATGGGCAATTAGGAGATGGCACTACTACTAATAGGCTTACTCCCACAATAGTGCTTGGTTTAAATTAGTTTGACATACTTACTGACAATTAATATCTAAATATTAAAGAGACTTAAATTGGTCTCTTTTTTGTATAATCTTGTTTTTTGTAGTTCAATACAACACTAAATAATAGTTAAAAGAATCTACATGTATACTAAATAATGACTTAAATATAGTAAAAAGGAGGCAATATCATGGTTAATAAAACAAACAAAAAGGCTTTCACAATAATTGAGTTAATTGTTGTTATGGCTATTATAGGTATATTAGTATTGATTGCTACGCCAAAGTTAATGGGTCATACAAAACAAGCCAAAGTTACTAAACTTGTAGTTAATACTAAGCAATTAGAGACGGCATCGGAACGTTATTATATGGATAAAAATGATTGGCCAAGACTATCGGATACTCCATATACATCCTCACAGATAGCTACTTTTGCACAAGAAGTTCATGATAGTACAGGTAAAGTTGTAGTTCTTGACCCAACAGGTAGTTATTATGACATTGATTACGGTAAATTGACTAATTACATAAGCCTCTCAGATAACAAGGCAAATTATATAATTCAAAATCCAGTTGGGAACGTATATGCCTTAGATGGACTAGTAAAAGCCGCAGAAACAAGAGCAACAGACATTAAAGCAACTGGTATAAATCTAGATATTACTGATTTAAACCTAAATATAGGAGTGAATCAGAAATTAATAGCGACTATTCAACCAGATAACGCATCAATAAAAACATTAGGATGGTCTTCAAGTAATGAATCCATTGCAACGGTTGATTCAACAGGGAATATAACCGCTGTTAAAGACGGGTCTACAGTAATCACGATTACATCTTGGGATAAAAGCATCTCAGTAACATGTAATTTAACCGTTAATGTACCTTTTACAAGTCAAACATTTGATTATGTTGGAAATTATCAGACATTTACTGTGCCATTAACTGGTACGTATAAATTAGAAGCATGGGGAGAGTCTGCGGGTGGCAACGGTGGATATTCCGTAGGAGAAACAACCTTAAATATAGGTAACATATTATATATTAATGCTGGAATTGGCAGTGGAGGCGGAGGATATACTACGTCAAGGAACGCGAGTAATCAAGAAATTTATATAAGTGGCGGAGGTGGAACGGACATTCGTCTTGCAGGACTTGCACTTTCAAATAGACTTATTGTTGCAGGAGGTGGCGGTGGTGGTATTAGTTCTTTTAGTAATGCATATGCCACAGGACAAGGTGCTCCTGGAGGTGGACTCATAGGTGTACCAGGAGGAAAGGCAACTTGGTCATGGTGTTCAATAAATGGAGGTACAGGAGGAACAGCAGGTGGAAATTATGGTGGTGGTGGTCAAACTACTTATTGCACTGATGGTCAAGGTGCTCACTATTTATATAGTGGTGGAGGTGGTGGTTCCTCATATTTAGGAACTCTTGCTAATGCAACTACAACTACAACGGTTGGAGTTAATACGGGGGCTGGTAAAGCAACTATAACATATATAGGACAATAAAATAGAAAATAAAAAGCCAAGATTAATTTCTTGGCTTTTTTGTTTTGGACTGAGATACCTTAGTTGCTTATAATTATCCTAAACTACAATGTTAAAATATATTTTATTGTTATTTAAATTGTTATTTTTAGCAGTCCCTACTGAAGTCATAATTTTTTATATTTATGATTTGTTTTCTTTATAATATAAAGTTAAAAACAATATAAAAAGGAGGAATTATGATGAAAAAACAAGATAAACGCAAAAAAGGATTTACAATAATTGAATTAATAGTTGTCATGGTTATAATCGGGATACTTGTATTATTAGCTATGCCTAAGTTCATGGGGTATACTCAACAGGCAAAATTAACTGAAATTAAAGTCAATACTAAACAGGTAGAGAATGCATCTGAACGTTACTATATGGACAAAAATGATTGGCCAAGACTTACAGATACCCCATACACATCAGCACAAATAACATCATTTGCACAAGAAATAACAGATAAAACAGGACAAATAGTAACCTTGGATACAACAGGTAATTACTACGATATTGACTAT
>Ga0123336_10001392_pt1 | contig 22208 bp, 19 predicted proteins | sample SSSSmetaG_FD_96466 | JGI IMG/M metagenome (GOLD analysis project Ga0123336, IMG submission 96466) | Glacier valley bacterial and archeal communities from Borup Fiord, Nunavut, Canada, to study Microbial Dark Matter (Phase II) - ​SSSS metaG | ecosystem: Environmental > Aquatic > Freshwater > Ice... | reverse complement strand
TCGCCTGCGGTCCAGCAGCAGCAGCACCGTCGCCGGCACGTACCCCGCCTTGTTGCGGCAGGCACGTTGTGCTTGCCGCAGCAACTGCCGCTCAGTATCGGAAAGGTGAACTACCATTGCACAATCTTAAGCCGTTATTCGCATTTCACTTCGCGACGAGTATAAAAACCAGCAACGGCAAAAGTCCGGGCCCGGTGGCCTGGACTTTTGCCGTTTTAAGGCTTCCCAAAATGCCCGGAGACCAAACGGATAAAGGAGGGAGGCAAACAACTTTTGGGGTGGACTGTCTTTGAAGCAAAAGTAAAACGTCGGGCAACCGAATCCGCTTTTCTGCCGAGTTCGTTGGCAGGCACACTTTCATCATAACCTTTTTTTCACCTCATTCCTCCGTCATGCTCAAAACCCTACTCCGACCGCTGGCTGCCGTGCTGCTGCTGGCTGCGCCGCTGGCCGCCTCGGCCGACCACCTGCACGCCCACCTGCTCCTGACGGCCCGCCTGAGCGGCGACCAAGAAACCCCCGCCATCACCACCAACGCGCAGGGCGTGGCCGGCTTCACCCTGAACGAAACCCGCGACACGCTGTTTGTGCAGGCCGCTTTTAGCGGGTTGAGCGGACCCATCACCGGGGCCCACGTGCACGAGGGCGCCCCCGGAGTGGCCGGGGCCATTATTACCAGCCTCGTGCCTATGGTGCGCGGCAACCGCCTTTCCGGCTATCTCACCGGGGCCACCCTCACGCCCGCCATGCTGGCGAAGTACGTGCGCGGCCAATACTACATCAACGTGCACACCGCGGCCAATGGCAGCGGCGAAATTCGCGGCCAAATCCGGCTCGAATCGGAAACGGGCATCATCGCCAACCTCACCGGCGCGCAGGAAACCCCGGCCGTGACCACCAACGCCACCGGCCTGGGCATTTTCACGCTGAACCAGAACCTGGAGAAACTCAGGTTTCGGGTGGCCTTTGCCGGGCTGAGCAGTGCCATCACGGGCGCGCACTTCCACACGGGGGCCTTTGGCGCGTCCGGGCCGGTGGTGGTGAACCTGATAACCTATGTGAGCGGCAACGTGATTGAAGGCGAAATCACGCCCACCGTGGCTTTCCTCACTGCGCTGAGCCAGGGCCAGGTCTACATCAACATTCACACCACCAACAACCCCAGCGGCGAAATCCGGGGCCAGCTGTTCGGCGAGCCGCGCTACGTGGCCCACGACGGCCGCCTCGACGGCGCCCAAATGGTGCCCGCCACCGCTTCGACGGGCAAGGCGCTGGCCATCGGCCGCCTCACCGCCACCTTCGATTCGCTGACCGTGTTCGTCGCCCACGCCGACCTGAGCGGCCCGCCCACCAGCCTGTCGCTGTACGTGGCCCCGGCCGGGCAGCCCAACACGCCCGCTACGCTGCTCGGCACGCTGCCCATTCCGGCCAGCAACACCTCCAACATCGTGGGCGTGCTCATCCCGGGCCTCACCCCTCCCTTCGTGAACGCCCTGCTGCGCGGCGAAGTGAACGTGGTGCTGAACACGGCCGCCAACCCCAACGGCGAAGTGCGTGGCCAAATCGTGCGTTTGGCCCGCGAGGGCTACACCCTGTCGCTGAACGGCGCCCAGGAACGGCCTAATCCCAACACCAGCGCCGGCTACGGCGTGGGCGTGGTGAGCATCGACCGCAACCAGACCAACGCCCACTTCATGAGCGTGTGGGGCGGCTTGAGCGGCCCGGCCACCGGCGGCCACTTCCACACCGGCCTGGCCTCGCAGTCCGGCTCGGTGGTTTTCAACCTGGTGCCGTTTTTTGACAACACCACGACCCCGGCGGCCGCATATGGCTATTGGAAAAACGACAACGCCGGTCAGCCGTTTACCCTGCGCCGCTCCATTCAGTTCCGCCGCGACAGCATGTACATGAACCTGCACACGGCTGCTTTCCCGGGTGGAGAAATTCGCGGCCAGGTGTACCGCGGCGCCCGCAACCTGCAGCAGGTGCTGGCCACCCAGCCCGCCGCCCTGGTGGCCGGCAGTTTTGGTACGGCCCCTAACCCGTTCAACTCGGCCTTCACCCTGTCGTTTGAGGCCCGCGCCACCGGCTTCGGTCAAGTGCGGGTGACTGACCTGCTGGGCCGCCAGGTAGCGAGCCAGCCCGTGCCCGTGCAGCCGGGCGGCAACACCGTTTCGTTGTCGTTGCCCGAAGGCGCTCCCGGGCTGTATCTGCTCACCCTGCAGGTGGGCGATTCGCAGGTGGTAACGCGCATTGCCAAAGAGTAAATTAGCCGCGTTTTTCCGGTTCTACACCAGCGCTGTTAAAAAGTAAATACGTCGTTGACAAAGGCTTTCAAAAAGTTGAAGCTTAGCGGAATTTTTTGGTGCAATTCTTGTTAGCCTCTTCGTGAAAGAATAGTTTTTTAAGGTGTTTTGGTATGGAAAGAGGCGCCCCTTTGGGACGCCTCTTTTTTATGTTCATGCCCAGCCGTGCGGGTGGAAGGCTATTGTTCACAGAGGCTCCGGGCTGGGCCGATTAATGCACCACGCGCAGTTCGTACCGCTCCGGCGAGCCGCCAGTAGCGGGCACTTTCCACGCGCCCACGCGGCTGGGGCCGTAGCCCAGGTTTACTTTCACCCATTCATCCCGGGTGGGCAGCAGGGTTAGGATTTCGCCTTCCAAACGGGTTAGTTCGGCGCGCAACCCTGCTACGGTTTGGGCGGTTTTATCGTCGGCCGAGGGGTGACTAAATGTGAGCGGGTGCTGTCCGGAACTGGCCGCGCCCCGGGTTTCTTCCTGGCGCGGAACGGGGGCGTTGCGTTGGGCGGCCGTGGCGGCGCGCAGGGCTTTTTCGGCAGCCAGGTAGGCTTGCACTTGTTCTTCCAGCGGCACGAGGCCGGGGGCAAGGTAGTCGAGGTTGGAAGCCATGGGGTTTCGCAAATACGGGAAAAGCCGGGCCCGCGATGCCGCCGGCTCCATGACCAAAACGCGGAGCTGCCGAAAAAGATGCCGCCGCCGCCCGCGGACCTAGGCGCCCGGCTGGGGTGCCTGGCTCGGGCGGTTGCGCTGGCACTTCTCGCCGCAGTATTTCACCTCTCTAAAAAGGGGCTTGAAATGCATAAAAACAAAGGTTTGTGAAGGCATTTGATACATGCTTTGATACACTGGTTGATACAGAAAATCACTAGGTATCAAGGCATTCACCTTCTAAACCAAGTTGAAAATGTCCAAAATCACATTCATTTTAAGACCTGAAAATAAGAAAGGAGAGTGCCCAATCAGTATCAAGCATACTCATGAAGGCAGTCCATTTGTGAAGGCTACAGGTATATCAGTGCTTTCCAAGTATATAAATCTAGTTACAGGCAAGGTTAGTAATAAGCTGCCTATAGCTCCTGAGTGGAATGCTTGCATAGCTAAGATTTATGCAGACATTGAGACTGCTGCTAGAAATATATTGGGTAGGGGAGGAGAGCCAGACACTCAAAGTATGGCAATTGAATATGCTGAAATCACTACTCTTAGATTAGAGGAAGGAGAGCAGAAGAATCAGCAGCCTTTACAAGTTGCTCAAGCTACTACTCATCTTGGTAGGCTACAGCAAGAGTTAGAGCTATTAGAGCAGTCTATAGTGAGCAAGAAGCTTGAAATCAAAAATGCTGAAATCAAACTAGGCATCTATGAGGGAGTTTTGTTCTCAGGATTCATTACTAAGTACATTGAGGAAAAGAAGCAGCTTGTTGATAGCAAGACTTTGAAGCTGTACGTCAATCTGAGAAACCTAGTCAATGAGTTTAGACCTTCGCTGAGGATTGATGAAATCACTTTATCAGTGATGGACAACTTTAGAGACTGGTTGATTGCTAGAGGCTTGAGGAACCTAACTATTCGCTCCATTTTCATCAAGTTCAGGGCTGTAATTCATCATTTCTCAGATGCACTTGAGCTAAATACCAAAGAGCTAACCAAGTTCGTAAATGTCAAAAAGCTCAAGAATAAGAACCTTATTTATCTGACTAAGGATGAATTAGCAGATTTGTTGAGCTTGCAGCTTGATAATCCGAGGTTTCAAAGAGTGAGGGACATATTAGCAATAATGTGCCTGACTGGCTTACGTTGGTCAGATGTTTTCTTCACTAGTGCTAATGTTAGGAATGGAATGGTAAGCCTGACTACCAATAAGACTAACACAACGGTAAGCATTCCTCTCTCTAATCAAGCCATTGAGATATTGAAGAGAAATGACTACTCATTGAAGAGAGTAGCAGTTAGTGAGTTCAACACTCAAGTCAAGAAGGTTTGTGCTATGATTCCTTCCTTGAATGTGTTAGAGGAAATTATCCATTATACGGGCACCAATAGACAAAGAGAGGTAAGACCTAAGGCAGAGCTGATAAGTGCTCATGCAGGCCGTAAAACCTTCATAAATCTGTGCTTACAGAATGGAGTTAATCCAGCTACTATCAAAGGTTGGGTAGGTCACTCAGATTTGAAGATGATTATGGAGCATTATGCCCACTTATCATCAAATCAAGCTGAGGAGATAGCTAAGGTTTTTGTCTAGTCATGAAATAAGAAAGCACAGGGAAAGGATTGCTCCTAACTCTGTGCTTTTCGTTACTTCAGTAAACCATTTTTGTTATGATGCTAAACACAGCCTGTTACGCTGCCTGTTTTTGCTCTCCATTTAAATGTGTCCTGTTGAGCTTATCCGAGGAGCTAATATCAATACTATAACTGCTTTTCATTTCAAAGAATTCAGGCTTTATTGATGCCTTGATGCCTCTTTTTCTAAATGCCTCTTCCATCATACTCATTACTTTCTCCTTGTTACTGTATGTAGTAGTGATGGAGTCATGGATGGTAAGAGCAAAGAAATCATCTGGATTGTAAATTGATGCTAATCCTCCTATAACATCATCAATAATGATTTCACTCTCTACCTTTTGAAGTGCTATTGCTAAAAGTTTATAATCCTTCTTTTTGTATTCACTAATAAATGAAGCAACATTAGGATAATGGTAAAGCAAAGCTTTGAATGCTTTGGAGCGAATGCATACTTCATTCCTTCCAAAAAATACATTTGCGAATAACTTCTCCTTAAATTCTTTTCTGCTCTCCAATGGAATACCGCTAGAAATAGCAAATGATTCATAGAAAATACCCTCTTGACATTCATTAATATACCTCACAACATCTTTAGGAATTGCCCTTTCTTTATAATATTTCATAAGCAATACACATAGCATTAGGGGCTGAGAGTTACTAATATCAAGATTAACTAATTGTTCTCCTGTTTCCAAATAAATAAAAGGTCTTAATACTTTAGGGAAATTAACAAAATTATTATGGACTCTATTTCCTATTATGTCCCTTGTAAAGAAATAATTTCCTTGTGCAAATTCATGAATAGATATACAATATTGATTGAACTTATCCTCATGTTCATCTGAAACCTTAAATAACTGATGGGTATGCTTAAGTGCTCCTAATACATCAATTCTTACTGCCATAAGATTATTATGTATGAATGAGAGTGTCGGATTGCTCAAATCTACCCTATCCATATAAAGGCTTTTGCGTTTAGTTAGCTTAGCCTTAAACTTATGGTCTTTAATTGCTACATGCTTCACAGGTTCTTCTCTGTACGCTAATGTAAATCGGTAGCCCTTGCATTTCTCTCCTACGATATATTGATTATCACACTCAATAACACCTTCATTTATCCAGAAATCCAATAATGACTTACACATACTAGTGTGAGTAACCTTTCCAAGGATTTTAGAACTTAAAGGAATATAAGAAGCTGCTGTATTACGCTTGTCAATCTTCCTTGCTATATAAATAGAATGTAACACATAATTGTACTTGTCAGCATGTTTCTTCTGCTTATTTGAAAGTAAATCAAATGTTTCTATTGAGGAAGGGACGTATAAATGGGTAATATCTTTTAGTAAATAATTGTCATTCATTAATGTATAAAATATAAGGCAACAAAAAGAGCCCATGAATGTAGGTAGTGGTCTACATTCAGGGCTCATCAAATAAGACCCATAAAGGGCTCTTAATCAAAATACTATCTCACGCCACTACTCGTGCTCATATTACCTAATAAAATGCTTGCCTCTTCATAGGCTGAGTTCAAGCAGCTACAAATTTAAGGCGAATAAATGGCATTAGCAAGAAGTATGCCAAAATATTCAGATTTAATATGTCAGAGTTCAGCCCCCTGATGTTTAAATGAGGGCAAAACAGAAAATTCAGCGAGATAAGTCTTTGACTATCAGTAATAATTAGAATTAAACTTGAAGAAGCTGAAAAGAGAAATGGAAGAGATATTGAGTAAATACATCTCCCTTATGTTCTTCCATTTATTCAAATAGTTATAATTATTATTATAAAGTACAAATACTTGTTTGATTCATCAAGCGACTCAGTACTGAATTAATCAAACTGAAGGCTCATCTGAAGAATCCTGCTCTGTGGCTTGCTCCTGCACTGTGCCTGGTTTCACATCAACAGCAGGTTTTACAGCAGCTCTCCCTGGTTGCCTCTTGGGTGTACCATCTCGTTTCCTGCCATAAGGAGCATCAGAATCACTTACTTTAACCTTGGCATCAGTACTTTCAGAGCCTTCAAGCAAGTTGATAGCTTCATCAAGATACTTTCGAGAATCCTTAAGAGCTTGAATAGCCTTAGCCTTCTCAGGTCCTCCTAAGCTTACTTGTTTAACGAGAGCCAGTATCTGCTGCTCTTCAACTGAGAGTTGTTGTTCTGCCATGAGTTAGTGTTTAAGATTTGATTTAGCAATTATACGCACTATACGCTAAGCAATAGGCACAGAATTCTTGTATTGATGAGTTTGCAAGCCTAAGCACAGCATTATTTTGAATAATTGGCCAAAAGCTGTAATGATTGCTCTTGAGTGCCGATATAGTGTCGTAGCTTGTCAGCCTGTCTACCCCTCACCTCAAATACTGCCTGTAATGGAATGGTTTAAAAATAATTTGGCTTTGGCTTCATTGTGCCTGCTTATAGTCGGCATGTTGAAAACAATATTCTACTACTCTGAATTCAGTGTTGATATTGTCTCCTTTTTGGAGTTTAGTGAAATATTTCAGCTACAGTATCTGTTCTTTTATATGGTGACAATTGGCTTTTACACCCTTTTTACCCTTTTGCAACGTCCTATTTATAGATTTATTGATAGAACTACAATATCAACAACGCTATTGCTTTCTATTCCTGTGGCATTGTCAGTACCGATAGCATTGTTGGTTAATTATTGGCAGGTTAAGCAAATTAAGACTAATCATCATTCGGCTTTTGAAGTATCCATGATAGTAGATTCTGCTAAAGTGAAAACAGATAGTACCCTGTATTTTATCGGAAGAACAAAGGGCTATTTGTTTCTATATGACTTGAAAAAAGAGAAGTCATTCGTCTATGCAAATGATGATGTCAAGAAGTTAACTTTCTCTAAAGGCATTGACTATAATGAGATGCCTGCTGTATCTGCTGCCAAGTCTAAGGCATCTAAAATGGCTTCTGATTCTACCAGCATTAAAACACTGCCTAGCCACTGAATTTGTCATTTACAGTGAATGCAAAAATGAGAGCCTAAGCATACAGGCAGTATTTTAGCTAAAGCAGATTCTAGCATTAGCCTAGCATAAGTACTAATATAGCTTAATTCTAAAATTTTTCTAGATTTTTGTGTGAGTCAAAATCCGAGCTTACATCTAAAACAGACCCTACTTAAGATTTGAGAGTCATATACCCAGTCTTTCATTTTAGCAGAAGATGCTACTAAAACTTAACGTCTATAAGTCATTTGCTCTAGATTTATTCATTTGATTATTTTTTTTAGCACCAACACCTTTCATTTCAGATAGCATTGGTAGACTTAAATAAACAACTCTACACCAAGAAGGGACAGTTGTATTTGAACCACTTATTACTGTACTACCTTGATAAGGATTTGCACAATATGTCACATTCAGGCTTACCTTTTTACCACGCCATGAATAAGTAATGATATTAGAACCAAACCCACTTTTGCCATTAATGACTTTAGGATTTCCATATAGGCTTTTGTAGAGTTGCAATAGCTCTTTCCCTACTGGACCCTTCATCGAAAAGTCTACTCTCATAAGCCTCTTATTAAAGAAATGGTATACAAGAGTATTTATTTTTAAGTCGCCAATACTTAAAGTCCTATCATTTGTTTTACAGGGCTTTAAGTCATCTACATACCAATCATATTTACTATCAAATTCCTCATCATATTTAGAGATTGTTGCTACATCACAAGTCAGGGATTTGTAATTGTCGATACTTGAGCCAAACACAAATCCTTTAAATCCATTCTTAGCATCAAGAGCGGCTAATGAGCCTTGAGCTACTGAGTGAGATGATATGAGTATGCCAGTTAGTAAAAGCAGGAGAGTGTAGAGGAGCTTCATGCAGGCAAGTTAGCAGCCTTTTTGTATCTTCACACTGTTGAAAGAAGGCAGTGTATAACTCAGCGCAATATTTGCTCAAATGCTTGACTTAGTTAAGTGCAATTTGAGTACAGTGCCCACTCTCATCACATTTTAGCCCTTTGTATCAAAGGAATGAGCTAAAATTGATACATGCCCTTTTTTCTGCCTTAAAAACAGCCTTAATTAGCTGGAAACAGGCTTTTGTTTGTTGCGCTGGCACTTCTCGCCGCAGTATTTCACCTCGTCCCAGGTGGCCCGCCATTTTTTTCGGTATTCAAACGGGCGGCCACAGGTGAGGCAGATTTTGGTGGGCAACTGGCCTTTGCGGAGTTTGGCGGGCAGCATGGGGAGGTAATGGGAAGCAGTGGCCCACTAAACGGCGGGCCTGGCCGCGAAGTTTTGGGTAATTTTCGGCCCTGTTGCGGTGCGCGCTGCTTCGCTGTTTTCCACATTGCTCGTTCATGACCACTGCCTCCGCCCCCGACATCCTGGGCCAAGCCCTGCTGGCCCACCACCGCGGCGCGGCCGCCGCCACCCTCACGGTGCACTGCAACGTGGCCGATGACGAGCCGCTGCCCGCCGCCTACTTTTTCCGAACCTTGCTGCAAATGCCCGATTTGGAGCGCCTGGCGCTGGACGAAGCCCGCGGCCGGGTGCTCGACCTGGGCGCCGGGGCCGGCTGCCACAGCCTGGAACTGCAAAGCCGCGGGTTCGGCGTGAAAGCCGTGGACGTGTCGGCCGGGGCGGTGCAGGTGATGGCCGAGCGGGGCGTGCGCACCGTGGCCCGCCACGATTTATTTGCTCCCCTGCCGCCCACCGAACTGCCCTACGACACCGTCCTGCTGCTGATGAACGGCCTGGGCCTGGCCGGCACCCTGGCGGGACTCGACCGGTTTCTGGCCCACGCCCGCACCTTGCTGGCGCCCGGCGGCCAGATTCTGGCCACCTCGTCCGACGTGCGCTACCTGTACGAAGACGAGGACGGCGCGCTGGTATTCAACCTCAATGGCCCCTACTACGGCGAAGTGGAGTACTCGCTGAGCTACGCGGGGGCCACGGGCGCTTCGTTTCCCTGGTTGTTCGTCGACGCGGCCCTGCTCAATGATGCCGCCGAAGCCGCCGGCTACTCGGCCGACTTTTTGGGCGAGGACGAGGACGAGCAATACCTCGTCCGACTCGTCCCGCTCGGCAACGGCGCCCGTTAACCTTCTTGATTTTCCTTCACCCCTCAAAAATGCCCGCGCAACCAAACGCCGTAGCCTACCGCACCCGTTGGGCCGACATGGACCCCAACGGCCACATGCGCCACTCCGCCTACGCCGACTACGCCGCCGACCAGCGCGTGGTGCTCCTCGCCGCGTGGGGCTACGGCGTGGCCCGCTTTGCGCAGCTGCGCCTCGGGCCCATCCTGTTCCGCGAGGAAACCAGGTTCTTGAAGGAAGTGAGCATCGGGGAAGAAATTCAGGTCGACAGCCAGCTGGTCTCAATGAGCGCCGACGGCTCGCGGTGGAGCATCCTGCACACCCTTTACAAAGCCGATGGCCGGGTGGCCGCCACCGTCAGCGTCGACGGCGCGTGGCTGGACCTGGACCGCCGCAAGCTCACCGTGCCCCCGGCCGAACTAGCCGCCGCGTTTGCCACCCTGCCCTCGGTGGTGGAGAAGAATTAACCCGCGGCACTAACCGACAACAACTAACCTTTAATGCCTAATTACCAACTGCTTGCAAAGCCGCTGGCCGTAGGGCTTTGGTGATGCGCCCCATTTGCTGCTGATGGTGCAGCAGGTGGTCGAGCAAAAACTCCATTACCTGACACACGTTGATGTTACCCGAGCGCGGGTGCGGGAAAATAGCTCGGTTCAGCAGCCGGCCCGGAAACTCATTGAGCAGGCGTTCGAGCTGGCGGCGCGAGGCTTCCCAGGTGGCGCGCAGCTCGGGCAGCGTCGGCAGGTTGCCGGCGTCGGTGAGGGTGGCCACCCCACGCGGCGCTTTCACTTTGAAGCCGGGCAGGCGGAGCAGCAGGCGCACCAAGCGGGCCCGCAAGCGGGTGAACAGGCCCACGTTAGGTAGCTGCTCGTCGGCGGCCACTTTCTTTTGTAGGTACTGGATGATGTTGCTCTCGATATACAGCAAGTGGTGCACCACCTGCACCGCCGACCAGTGTCCAGCGGCCGGCGCGCGGTTGCCGTCGGGCCCCAGGGCTTCGGCCGAAGCCAGCAGGTGTTCCGTGGCGCGCTCTAATTGTTCAAACTTGAGGTGGAGGCGATGGTTCATGCGGGTGGGTTTTTGAGAAAAGGCAGCTGAAAACGCCGCTGGGACAACGCCGCGGTGCGAAAAGATACGTCAACATTCTGATAGCCTGCCCAATCGGCCCCGGCAAGCCGGATGTCCGGTTTTAAACCCGCGCATTCCGGCAATTGCCCTGATTCCGTAGGCCAAGCCACTCCCTTTTCCCTTGCGCCGCATCTCCCCGTCCGCCCGTTGGCGGTATTGATGGCAGCGTTTCACAAGCGGCACAATGGCAGTTGAGTTGGTCCAGGCCCGCCCTTTTTGTTTGGTTCCGCCGTAAGACTACCACAAGTTCTTGTGCGCCAACGGAAGGGGGCACTGCTGATACAGCTGGCGCTGGCGCTGTATCGCTTCCACGGGCTTGTTCGTGCCTACGAGACCAAGGGTCCAATTATCGGGCTTCGCAGCAGTTTGGAACAGTCGTGCCGGCAGCCTGGGAACTGGCGTAAGGGCTGTGCCAGCAACGGCTGCTGTGCCCGGGTTGGGTTTGAAGACACCGGCCGTTCCCAAAATCTACGGGCCGGCGGTTGCGCCTGCCCAGGGAGGCCCCGCAGGATTAACGGTTGACGCTGCACTGCGCTTGACAAGAAAAAGGTAATAAGGAATTAGCCGTAAGGACTTAAATTTCCCATTCCCTGTCAAGAGGAGCGCGGCATCAGCGTTTTGCGTAGGTCACTTCCTTCACGGCCTTCACCACGCGGGCCACATTGGGCAGCGAGGCTTCGATGAGGGTGGGGGCGTAGGGCAGGGGCACGTCGGCGCAGTTGATGCGGATGACCGGGGCGTCGAGGTAGTCGAAGGCGCGGCGCTGGACGATGTAGGCCAGCTCGCCCGAGATGCTGGCCAGCGGCCAAGCTTCTTCGATGACTACCATGCGGTTGGTTTTCTTCACCGAGGCCACCAGCGTGTCGTAGTCGATGGGGCGCACCGAGCGCAGGTCGATGACCTCGGCTTCGATGCCCTCCTTGGCCAGCTCGTCGGCGGCGGTGTAGGCAATTTTCATCATTTTGCCGAAGCTCACCAGCGTCACGTGCCGGCCCTGGCGCACCACGTTGGCCTTGCCGATTTCGAGCAGGTATTCTTCTTCGGGCACTTCGCCCTTGTCGCCGTACATCAACTCCGATTCCATGAAAATCACCGGGTCGGGGTCGCGGATGGCGGCTTTGAGCAAGCCCTTTGCGTCGTAGGGGTTGCTGGGCACCACCACCTTCAGGCCGGGCGTATTGGCGTACCAGTTTTCGAAATTTTGCGAGTGCTGGCTGCTGAGCATCCCGGCGTTGCCGGTGGGGCCGCGGAACACGATGGGGCAGGAATACTGCCCGCCCGACATCGAGTACAGCTTCGCCGCCGAGTTGATGACCTGGTCGATGGCCACCAGCGAGAAGTTAAAGGTCATGAACTCAATCACCGGAATCAGCCCGTTGGCCGCCGCCCCCACGCCGATGCCGGCAAAGCCCAGCTCGGCAATGGGCGTGTCAATCACCCGCTCCGGCCCGAACTCGTCGAGCATTCCCTGGCTCACTTTGTAGGCGCCGTTGTACTCGGCTACTTCTTCGCCCATGAGAAACACCCGCGGGTCGCGGCGCATTTCTTCGGACAGGGCCTCGCGCAAGGCCTCCCGGAATTGAATTTCACGCATGTGTTCAGCTGGAAAAAAAACGGCCCACTGCCGCCTGGCAAAGCTACAACCGGCCCGGCGCACGGGCAAAAACTACTTCAGGGCCTCCCGGAACACCTTGCCCTGGGCGTAGTCCTGAAACTCCAGGTCCTCGACGGCCCGCTGCGCGTATCTGTGGTCGAGCGCCACGGCTTGCTTAAGGAACTCGCCCACGGCGGCCTCGTTTTTTTGGCGGGCGGCCACGATGGCCAGGCCGTACACCGGCGCGGCGGCGGCGGGGCGCAGGGCGCGGGCCTGCTGGTAGTGCTCGCGGGCGGCGTCGTAACCCTCGCGGCCCACCAGAATCAGGGCGCGGTTCAGGGCGTTTTGGTACGAGGGGCCGGCGTATTGCAGGCTGCGCAGGGCTTCGTCGGGCTGGCCCACTTCGATTTCCAGGGCTGCCCGGTCCGAGAATATTTTGCGCAGCAAAGGCCGGTCACCGCCCAGTTTGATGGCGTAGTCGTAGTTCTGCAAGGCCTCGAGGCGGTCGCCGGCCCGGTGGTAGGCGGTGGCGGCGTGGAAAAAAAACTCCGCCCCAGGGTTGCGGTGGGCGGCCAGGGTGAAGTTGACGGCGGCGCGGCGGTAGTAGGCGGTGCGGGTTTTGGCGGTGGGCTCCTTTTCAGCCCGCTGCAGCAGCACCACGCCCAGGTTGTGGAAGGCTTCCCAGCTGTTGGGGTTGTGGGCCACCGCCGTTTCGTAAATCCGCTGCTTTTCGGCCAGCAGCGGGGTGAGCGTGGCCGAATAGCGGAGCTCCGCGGGGGTGAGGGCCTCGGCCTCCACCTGCTTGTCCATAATCTTTTTCGAGAGCAGGTACACCTCCGAATCGTAGCGCTTGGGCGCGGTGTAGGTCACGGCCACGGTGCCAAAGCGCAGCACGGGATAGATGTACTGCTCGAGGTAGTCGAACGAGGAAAGCCGGTGCAGGGCCTTTTCCTTCTGCTCGAACGTGCCCCGGGTGTCGTTGATGATGGTGACCACGGAGTCAATCTGGTCGGCCTTCAGGGCCGAGGTGGTGACCTTGCCCAGGAAGGTGTCCCAGCGGCGGGTGTAGGCCAGGGTGTCGTAGCGAATGGCTTCGTTCTTGTTCAGGTACGAGAAGTTTTTCACCCGCTGCTTGTAATAATACAGCAGCATGCGCACACGCTTACTGGCCAGCAGGGGGTTGTGCGCATCGGTCGAATCGGGCGAGTGGCCGGCGATGATGAGCACCTGCCGGGTCTGCTGGTTGGCGTCGATGAGGTCCTCCAGGGCCTGCACGTTGGTGCCCAGGTAGCCGCGGATGAACCACTTGTCCTCGTCGAAAAAAAACGGCAGCACGCGGGTGCCGCTCATGGTGTTGCTGGCCCGCTCGGGCAGGAACGTGAGCACGGTGTCTTCGCGGGTCACGAGGCGGGCCGGGTCGGCGATGCCGCGGGCCACGCGCACGTCGGCGGGGGCGCGCAGCACGCGGCCGTTCTTTTTCAGCTCGCGCACCTGGGCGCGGGCCAGCAGCTCGCCGGGGTTGCGGCCGGGCGAGTTGGGCAGGCTGAATTTTTGGGTGGCCACGAGCAGGGCCTTGTCGTCTTCGGCATACACGTAGTTGCCCGACACGAAGCTGAGGCGGCCCAGCGTGTCTTCGCGCAGGCCGTGCTCGTAGCGGTAGCGCAGCAGCAGCTCGTAGGCCACGCCCTTGCGCAGGTGCTTGGCCGGCACCCGGGCCGTGACTTCAAAGGGCACCGCCTCGCCCACGGCAGTGAGCGGGGCGGGGCGGGCCATCACCACGCGGCCCGTTTCGGCTTCTTTCAGCACCCGCGGCAGGGCGCAGGCCGAAAGCAGCAGGGTGGCAGTCAGCAGTCCGTGGGCCACTGGCCGCAAAAAATACCTCATCAAGTAACGCAACGGGGAAAAACAAAAACCGGCCTTTCTAACGTAAGCACTGGCAAATTAGTCGGAACCGGGGCCGCGAATTTACACCGCCGGGCTTGCCTTGGCCCGGTCCATTGCTTATCTTAGCCCGAGGAAATTATTTTTCGCCAGCCGCTACCGCCCATGAAACGCTTCACCGACTACCTCGAAACGCAGTCTTTTGGCCTATGCTCGGCGCTGGCCCAGAAGTGGGGCTTCAGCACCCGCAGCGTGCGGCTGTCCTTCGTCTACGCGTCGTTTTTCACGTTCGGGTCGCCCGTCGTGCTCTACTTCGCCGGGGCTTTCTGGCTGAACGTGCGCCGGGCCATGCGGCAGCAGCGCAGCACGGTGTGGGACTTGTAGTCCGGCGGCAAGCCCGAGACACAGCCACCATTCCGCCTTCCTATTTCAGCCCCAGCTCGCTGAATTTCCGCCGGCCCTGCACAAAGTAGGCCCACACCACGATGCCCGGGTACACCCCCGCCCGCTGGGCCACCCGCAGGTGCGGCCGGCCGGCGCGCCGCCGCCGCCGCCAGTACCCAAGCTGGCCGTAAAAGCTGAAATGGGCCCGCACCACCGCCCAGCAGTTGCCAACTTCACCCGCTGCCAAAAAGCGCAGGCCCGCCACGCCGTCCAGCAGCAGCCGCTGCAGCAGGGCACCAAACAGTTCGCTCGGGGCGGCGTTTTTGAAGAGCAAGGCCAGGCCGTTGCGGAAATTGAGAAAGGTTTTGTGGGGGTTATTTTTGGACAAGGTGCCGCCGCCCACGTGCCGCACGGCGCTGCCGCCGTGGTACCACACTTCGAGCCCCGCGTTTTGCAGGCGCCAGCAGAAGTCAATTTCCTCCATGTGGGCGAAGAAGGCCGGCTCAAGCCCGCCTAGCTGCCGCCAGGCGCTGCGGCGCACCAGCAGGCAGGCGCCGCTGGCCCAAGCCACCGGGCGGGGGTCGTCGTACTGGCCGTGGTCGGTTTCCAAGGTGTCGAACAGGCGGCCGCGGCAAAACGGGTACGCCAGCCGGTCGAGGTAGCCGCCGCCGGCGCCGGCGTACTCGAACCGGGTGGGGTCGGCGTGGGCCAGAATTTTGGGCTGCACGGCGGCAATGTTCGGGTTGGCTGCCAGCAGCGTGCGCAGGGGCGGCAGCCATCCCGGGGTCACTTCCACATCGGAATTTAGCAGCACGAAGAAGTCGCTGTCCACTTGCGCCAGGGCTTGGTTGTAGCCTTCGCAGAAGCCAAAGTTGCGCTCCAGCAGCAGCAGCTCCGCCTTGGGAAAATCGCGCGCCAGCAGTTCCACCGAGTCATCGGTCGAAGCGTTGTCGGCCACGATAACGCGGGCGCCGTCGGCGTGGGCCAGCACGCCGGGCAGGAAGCGCCGCAAAAAGCCCGCGCCATTCCAGTTCAGCACGACAATGGCCACGTCGGCGCACGACGCTGCGCTACGCTTGCTTAATGAAGAATGAAGAATGGGGAATGAGGAATTATCCTCATGCGCAGCCCTTCCTTCGCCGTCCGTTTGCGGCGCATTCAATTCTTCATTCTTCATTCCTCATTCTTCATTAAGCAAGCGCAGCGTCTATCCCCCAAAGCCGCTCAAATCGAGGCCGGGCACGTTGGGCATCAGGCCGCTGGTTTTGCGTTGCAGTTCCTGGCGGGCCAGCTCGGCGGCTTCGTCCAAGGCCTTGTTCACGGCGGCCACCACCAAGTCGGCCAGCATGTCGCGGTCCTGGGGCGTGAGCAGGCTCTCGTCAATTTCCAGCTTGAGGACCTTGCGGTGGCCGCTGGCCGTGGCGCGCACCAACCCCCCGCCGGCCTCGCCGGTGGCGGTGATGTGCTGAATTTCTTGCTGGGCTTGCTGCATCTTGTCTTGCAGCTCTTTCACTTTGCCCATCATGCCGGTCAGGTCGAATGCCATAGGGTTGAGTATTTAGTAGTGGGTATTTAGTAGTGAGTATTTAGTAGCGAGTAGGGAGAAAGCGGTGGGTTAAGAACAAGGAACCGGACTAAAAGTGCGCCGGGGAGCTGCGCCAAACTGCCGAAACGCCGCTGGGGGTTGGCCCGGCCGTGCTTTTTTATTTCAGAATCGTAACCGACCCGGTGGCGCTGAACGGCCGTCCGTCTTCGCCGTTTTGCTGGAAGCGCCACGCGTAGGTGCCCAGGACCGGCGCGTGGCCCCGGATGGTGCCGTCCCAGGCCTCGCTGCGCTGGGTGCCCCGAAATACCTCTTGCCCGTTGCGGTCCACCACCACCAGCGTGTAACCGCGCAAGTAGCGGCCTTTCACCTCCAATACGTCGTTCAGGCCGTCGCCGTTGGGGGTGAAAGCCGTGGGTAAGGCCAGGAACAATTCGCGCGTGACGGTGGTCACGTTGGAGTAGCTGAACGTGCCCGCTGGCAGCCCCGCCCCGCCAATCTGGAGGCGGTAGCGCAGGATTTGGCGGTCGGGGGGCGGCAACAGGTCGGCGTAGCGGCCGCCGCCCACAGGCAGGCTGGCCAGCACGGCGCCGTCGGCGGCGAGGCGCTGCAGGGCATAGGTGGCAGCCAGGCCGGGGTCGGGCCCGGTGAAGGCCGTCCAGGCGAGGGCAACCGTGCTGCCTTCAGGGTCGAGGGGCGTGGCGGCGAGCAGGGCCGGGCAGGTGCTGGCGCTCTCAGTCGACACGTTCCCGCACACGTCGGTGAGCTGCACGGTGTAGCAAGGCGGGTGGGCCAGCAGCTCGGCCAGGGCCGTCGAGTCGCGCGCGGGGCGGGCCGTGGCGGTCGTGGCCAGGTCGGCCGCCGGCGGGCCCGCGCCGCTGCGCCGGTAGCGCAGGCTGCTGCCGACGGTGAGCGGCGCGGCCAGCAGCGGGCTCAGCAGCACCACGTTGTTCAGGTTAAAGCTGGCCAGCAGCTGGGGCCGGGGCGGGGCCAGGCTCGATTGGGTGCGGACGGCCACCTCGTTGGAAACCGACACGCCGCCCGGCTGGGTGGCCGTCACGCGGTATGTGTAGGTTGTGCCGCACTGCACGTCGGCGTCTTCGAGCGGGCCGGGCGGGGTACCGCTGTAGGTGAGGAGCGGCTGGCCGTTGCGGGCAACGGCGTAGGTGGCACCTGGGCCCGCATCGGTGGTCAGCAGCAGCTGGTTGCGGTTGAAGGCCGAGTTGCCGCTGAGGCCCAGGGTGCACAGGGGGGCCGTGGCGGCAAAGCTGCCGCCGCAGGCGTCCTGCCGGGCCACGCGGTAGCAGCCGGCGGGCGGGTTGGGCAGGCTGAAGCCGGTGCTGCCCGCCGGCACGCCGGCCACGTCGCGGTAACCGCCGGGCGCCGTGGCGTCGGCCCGCTGCAGGGTGAACAGGTAGCCGGCCGTCAACAGATTGAAGGCGAAAGTAGCCGGGCCGCTTGGCAGGGCCCCTTGCAGGGTGAGCGTGGTGAACAAAGGCGTTTGGGCCGGGGCCAGCGCGGGCGGCACCGGCAGGGTATTGGCGCCGGTGCAGCGCACATTGCCCGCGTAGTGCCCGGTGAGGGCGAGGGTGGCCGCGCCGGCGGGCAGTACCACCGGGGTGGGCACGTTGCGCGGAATGGCCTGCCCGGCCACGTCGTAGCTGTCGTAAGTGGCATCGGTGACGGTCACCGACACGGAGTTGCCCGGGCAGCGCGCCACGGTGAAAGCCGGCGGCGGGGTGCCGTACACGTCAAACACCCGGATGTAGTACCGGGACGTGCCGTCGTTTATCAGTTCCGACACCGTGACTTTGCCCACGTCGGCCGGCTGGGGGGTGTAGGTGTAGGGCAGCTTGTTGGGGGGCGAGCAGCCGGCGCTGAAATAGTCGGCGTTGATGCCCGGCAGTACGCCGTAAAACAGGAGGTTGGTGGGTGTCGGGTCGCCGGGACACAGCTCAAACCGCACCGGCTGCCCCACGCAGAACGAGGCCACGGGCTGCCCGCTTCCGGCATCGACGGCGATGAACGTGCAGGGCGGCGGGTTGGGCGATGCGCACCGGCTGACTTGTCCCCAGGCCCCCTGCGCCCCCAGCCACGCCATCAGTAAGCAAAAACAGCGATTCACCAGCTTCATAAGGAGCACTCGTAACGCGGGGCCGGACAGATTCGCGCCCGCGCCGCGCAACAATCCGGGCGGCGTCGGGGCCAGGCCCGCCGGGCCTTAATTCCAGTCAAACTTACGGACGAACGCCGCGGCCCGGTGCAAGTCGGGGTAAAGCACCCGGTCCTGGCCCACAAATTTCACCTCCTGCTGAAAAGCCGCCACCACCCGCTCCAGCGCCGGCGAAGTGCGCGCCGGCCGGCGGAAGGCCAGCGCCTGCACCGCCGTCAGGAGTTCGATGCCCAGCACCTGCTCCACGTTTTCGACCACGCGGCGGGCCTTGGTGGCGGCGTTGGCGCCCATGCTCACGTGGTCTTCCTGCCCGTTGCTGCTCACGATGCTGTCGACCGAGGCGGGGGTGCACAGCTGCTTGTTCTGGCTCACAATACCGGCGGCGGTGTACTGCGGAATCATGAGGCCCGAGTTCAGGCCGGGTTCGGCCACCAGGTACTGGGGCAGGCCGCGCTGCCCCGAGATGAGCTGGTAGGTGCGGCGCTCCGAGATGCTGCCCAGCTCGGCCACGGCCACGGCCAAGTGGTCGAGGGCCAGGGCCAGCGGCTGGCCGTGGAAGTTGCCCCCGCTCAGAATCAGGTCCTCGTCGGGGAAGATGTTGGGGTTGTCGGTCACGGAGTTGCACTCCGTTTCCACCACCTGGGCCACGTAGGCCAGGGCGTCGCGCGAGGCGCCGTGCACCTGCGGCTGGCAGCGGAAGGAGTAGGGGTCCTGCACGGCCAGCCGGGGCTGGGCTTGCAGCTCCGAGCCGGCGAGGAATTCGCGCAGCCGCCGGGCCACCACGCCCTGGCCGGCGTGGGGCCGAATGCGGTGCAAGTGCTCGTTGAACGGGTCGGCGCAGCCCCCGAAGGCTTCGGTGGACAGCGCCCCAACCGCGTCGGCGGCCGCAGCCAGGCGCTGGGCACGCAACACCCCGTCCACGGCGTAGGCCAGCATGAACTGGGTGCCGTTGAGCAGGGCCAGCCCCTCCTTGGCCTGCAGCACCAGTGGCTCCCAGCTAAACAGGCTCATCGCGTCGGCCGCGCTCAGCCGGTAGCCCTGGTAGTTCACTTCGCCCAGGCCCAGCAGCGGTAGGCATAGGTGGGCCAGCGGGGCCAGGTCGCCGCTCGCGCCCAAGGAGCCCTGCTCGTACACCACCGGCAGCAGCTCGCGGTTGTACATGGCCACCAGGCGCTCGGCGGTGGCCACCTGCACGCCGCTGTGGCCGTAGCTCAGGCTTTGGGCCTTGAGCAGCAGCATCAGGCGCACCACGCCCGGCGGCACTTCGGCCCCGGTGCCGCAGGCGTGCGACATCATCAGGTTGACTTGCAACTGGGCGCGGGCCTCGGGCGCGATGCTCACATTGTGCAACGAGCCAAAGCCGGTGTTGATGCCGTAAATCGGGGCGTCGTCGTGGGCCAGGCGGCGGTGCAGGTAGGCGTGGCAGGCGGCGATGCGCTGGCGGGCGTCGTCGCCCAAGGCCACGGGTCGGCCGTCGGCCAGCAGGGCGGCCAGCGCGGCCAGGGTGAGGGGCTGCGCGGGCGACAAGGTGTGGGTGGGCATTGGGGAAAAACCGGGTGGGTGGGGGTGGCTGCAAAAATAGGCGCATTTCCGCCGGGCGGGTTCCCGCCTGCCGCGCCGTTCCGTCGACCAGCAACCGGGGCCGTCGATGAACAGCGCCGGAGGTCGTTAATCAACCGGCCCGGCCCGTCTGTCCCCGCTGTCCCGCCGCCGGGCGATTAAGCGGGCGGGCGCCTGCCGGGCAACATAGTTTTAAGGGCATCTAATGGTCTGGGCCAGCAAATGCGTCCCTGTTCCGCTCCCTTTTTCACCCTCCAAGCTTATGAAATCCCTTACTTTCTGCTTTCGCCAAGTATCGGCCTCCGCGGGGCTGGCGGTACTGCTGGCCGCCGCGCTACTGGGCAGCGCCGGCTGCTCCGACACCGCGCCCACCGCGCCCGACGACCCTTCGGCGCCCGCCGCGGCTTACCGCGCCGACGTGGCCACGTCGTGGCTCGCCTTGCAGCTGAAACTGATACGCACCACGCCGGTGACGCCGGCCATTATTTTCGGGCGGCCGTTTGGCTACACGGGCATTGCCGGCTACGAGGCCGTGGCGCCGGGCATGGGCGCCGGGGCCTCGCTGGCCGGCAAGCTCAACGGCCTGAGCGGCCTGCCCATCGCCGACAAAACGGTGGCCTACAACTGGGCCCTGAGCACCAACGCGGCCCTGGCGGCCATCAACCGCAGTCTGTTCGCCAATACGTCGGCCGCCAACAAAGCCACCATCGACTCGCTGGAAACCGCCAACGCCGCCGGCCAGCCCGGCGTGGCCGCCGAGGTGCAGGCCCGCTCCGTCGATTTTGGCAAGAAAGTGGGCGCGGCCGTGGCCGGTTGGGCCGCCACCGACGGCTTCGATAACGCCGCGCCTTTCACCTTGCCCACCGGCCCCGGCATGTGGGTGCCCACGGCCCCGGCGTTTGCGCCCGCCGGTTTTGTGCACTGGGGCGACAACCGCCCCGCAGTGGCCGGCAGTGGGGCGGGCGCCGACCCCGGGCCGCCGCTGGCCTACTCGGCCGCGCCCGGCTCGCCGTTCTATGTTATGGCGCGGGAGGTATACGACGTGGCGCAAACCCTCACCCCCGAGCAGCGCGCCATTGCCCTGTTCTGGAACGACGTGCCCAACGGGCGCAACTTCACCCCGCCGGGCCACTGGGTTTCCATCCTCGGGCAGGTGCTGGCCAAAGAACGGCCCGCCCTCGACAAGGCCCTGACGGCCTACGCCAAAGTGGGCATCAGCATGAGCGACGCGGCCATCAGCTGCTTCAAAACCAAGTACACGTACACCCTGCTGCGGCCCGTGACCTACGTGCGCGGCGAGCTGGGCCACGCGGGCTGGCTGCCGCTCATTCCCACGCCCAATTTCCCCGACTACAGCGCCACCCACGCCACGCTCTCGGCCGCCGCCGCCGAGGCCCTGACCAGCGTGTTCGGCCCCACCTACGCCTTCACCGACCAGAACTATGCGCAGTTTGGCCTGGGCACCCGTTCCTACGCGTCGTTTGAGGAGGCGGGCGCCGAGGCCGGCATCTCGCGCCTTTACGGCGGCATCCACTACCGGGCCTCGTGCACGGCGGGCGGGGTCCAGGGCAAAAAGGTGGCCCAGACCATCAGCGCCAAGCTGGCGCTGCGCTGAAACCGGCCGCCGCGGTTCGTTAAGAAGCGGTTTGAGTCAGCCAAAATCATTTTTCGTGCGCGAAAGTAAAGACCCAGCATCTTGTGTCGCGCCGTTGAACGGCTCGCGGCGGCCCCGTTGGGTAATTTCGCTCAACGACGAAACGCTAAATGTTGCGTCTCGGCTCGCATACACAGCCATCTTATCCCAGCGCTTCTTCCACCCGCGGGCGAAACAGCCGGCCAATGGGCAGCTCCTGGTTAGCCACCTCGATGTGGCGGGAACTGTAGGTGCGGATTTTATCCAGGGCCACGATGAACGAGCGGTGGATGCGCAGGAAGTTGCTTTCCGACAGCTTTTCCTCCATTCCGTTGACGGTTTGCTTCACCACCAGGGGCGGCCCGGCGGCGGTGTGAATCTTCACGTAATTCTTAAGGCCCTCGATGTAGAGGACGGTGTTCAGCACCACCTTCACCATTTTCCGGTCGATGCGGAAGTACAGAAAAGCGTCGGGATTAGCGGGCGCAACGGGTTCGGGCGGGCCCGGCATGGGGCTGTCGGGCCGGCTGGCCTTGGCCACGGCTTTGAGGAAACGCTCCAGCGACACGGGCTTGTGCAGGTAGTCCACCGCGTCCAGCTCGAAGCCCTCGTAGGCGTACTCGCGGTAGGCCGTGGTGA
>Ga0123336_10001390_pt1 | contig 22223 bp, 14 predicted proteins | sample SSSSmetaG_FD_96466 | JGI IMG/M metagenome (GOLD analysis project Ga0123336, IMG submission 96466) | Glacier valley bacterial and archeal communities from Borup Fiord, Nunavut, Canada, to study Microbial Dark Matter (Phase II) - ​SSSS metaG | ecosystem: Environmental > Aquatic > Freshwater > Ice... | reverse complement strand
TACTTAAGAGGCGAATATGGACAAGCCCCAGGTGAAATTGATGCAACTCTGATTAAAAATGTGTTGGGTGATGAAAAACCACTTACTACAAGGTTTGCAGATACCCTGGAACCACAATTTGATAGGGTAAAAGAGCAACTTAAAGGTATAGCGAAAAATGACGAGGATGTTCTTTCATATATTGCTTTTCCACAAGTTGCTGAGAAGTTCTTCAAAGCTAGAGAAAATAGTACAACAAAAAAAGTAACTTATTCTATAATTAAAAGGTAAAGGGTGGTACGTATGACTGTAATTGAAAGTATACTTGTATCCTTGTTCAGTATAGCACTAGTATTTATTGTACTTTCTTTTCTGTTTTTTACAGTAAAGTTATTATCTGCAGTTTTATGCAAGGTAAGACTTAATAGTACTATAAATGCTGATGTAAAGTCTGAGATTTCAGCAGCTTCTAATGCTGCTGGAGATAAGAAGATAAATGATATTTTACCGGGAGCGCTGAATCTTATAAATGTAGATGAAGAGACTGCAGCCTTGATTATAGCAATCATCAGTCACGAATCTCAAATTCCTCTTTCAGAACTTATATTCAAATCTATAAAGGCTATTTAAAATCTTAAATAATAAGATATGGGGTTTTAGAATGATATATGTTGTTACCATTAACAATAAGAATTATGAAGTAGATGTAGAGCAGGGAGAGGCAAGTATTGTAAAGACAACAGTAATTACTCAAAATGCTTCTTCTCAAGTAAATACTATTTCAGCACCAACACCTGCACCAGTAGTAAATGCAAATAGCTCCATAGGAAAAGGCGAACAATTAAAAGCCCCAATGCCAGGAGTTATCTTAGATGTCAAAGTAACTTCAGGCACAAAAGTTAAAAAGGGTGATGTGGTATTTATACTTGAAGCTATGAAAATGGAGAATGAGATTGTCGCACCTATTGATGGTGTCGTTATACAAATAATTGCCGACAAGGGTTCATCTGTATCTACGGGTGATGTACTTGCCGTCATTCAATAGTGGGGTGAGCAGAAGATGTTTTTAGAAGCAATACAATCCATTTGGACAGATTCAGGCTTTGCTGCTCTTAATTGGCAGTATTGTCTCATGATAGCAGTATCCTTAGTTCTTATATATCTTGCAATTGTAAAAAAATTCGAACCATTACTACTATTGCCAATAGCTTTTGGCATGTTGCTTGCAAATTTGCCTCTGGCAGGACTCATGACTGGACCTGCAGCAAATTCAAAAGAAGCTGGAGGATTGCTGTATTATCTATACCAGGGCGTTAAGTTAGGGATATATCCTTCACTCATCTTCCTTGGAATCGGTGCGATGACTGACTTTGGGCCGCTCATTGCACGACCGTCAGGACTCTTTTTAGGAGCCGCTGCACAGTTTGGAATATTTATCGCATTTATTATAGCAACTGCCCTTGGTTTTACACCACAAGAAGCAGCATCTATAGGTATTATAGGTGGTGCAGATGGACCTACCGCTATATATCTTACTACAAGACTTGCTCCAGAACTTCTTCCTGCCATTGCGATAGCAGCGTATTCTTACATGGCACTAATTCCGCTGATACAGCCGCCTATTATGAAACTGTTGACAACAAAAAAGGAAAGAGAAATAAAGATGGAACAGTTAAGAGAGGTATCAAAGCTGGAAAAAATATGTTTCCCGGTTGCAGTTACAATTTTCTGTATTCTTTTACTTCCATCCGTTGCTCCACTAATAGGAATGCTGATGTTGGGTAATTTGTTCAAAGAGTCCGGCGTTGTTGAAAGACTTTCAAATACTGTACAAAATGAGCTGATTAATATTGTAACTATCTTTCTTGGTGTCACCGTTGGTGCTACAGCAGTGGCAGACAATTTTTTAAGACCACAAACCCTTAAAATCATTGTCTTGGGCTTAATTGCCTTCATGTTCAGTACTATTGGTGGTCTGCTTTTAGGAAAGCTTATGTGCTTACTGTCAGGTGGAAAAGTTAATCCACTGATTGGTTCTGCTGGTGTATCAGCTGTTCCAATGGCTGCAAGAGTATCACAGATTGTGGGACAAAAAGCAAATCCTACAAACTATCTACTTATGCATGCTATGGGTCCTAATGTAGCAGGAGTAATTGGTTCAGCAATAGCTGCAGGCGTCTTGCTTGCACTATTTGGTTAAAAATAACGGCTTGATATTAACTAAGAAACACAGAATGCGAAAAGCTCTTTTATGAGTTTTTCGCATTTGTTTTATGTTGTAGAAAGCTGAATATTTAGTCTGAAAATCAGTGTAGATTATTCTGACGAAATGATGGCATTTGCAATTCAAAATTTACATTTCAACCCTTAACAAATATCCTCGGTCCTGTGCAATTTTTATTGCCGAGACCTTGCTACTTGTTCCAAGCTTCTGATAAATATTTTTAAAATGTGTTTTCGCCGTTTCCTCAGAAATGCACAAGCGTGCCGCCATATCCTTTCTGCTTAGTCCTTCGGCCGCAAGCGAAAGGATATCGGTTTCACGCTGGGACAGAGGAATCGAATGGTACGATAGTCCCTGAATCGTCCGCTCGTACTTCCGGCAAAGTGTTAGGATGTGGTTCACGTACTCATCACCAGCATTGTTTTGGACAAGCAACTGAAGCATTCCCATAATGTGCGGTGCACTTTCGACGAAGGGCATGACCAGACTGTCGGTCCGGGCCTCATTCAACGCGGCTTTCAGTACAGTGGTGCCGATGCTTGTCCCGTATAAATTGCACTTGGCAACTGCTTCAAATATTTGGTTGTGAATGAAGCCGAGTTGGTTGCTGGATAGAGAAAAATATTTTTTAAACTGTCCAGTCAAAGCCTCAAGCTTTGCGTATTTCTTTGATGCCATTATAGTTTTGCCATAGACGAGGTAATTATAAGCGATTCCCTGGTAATAGAAGTTGGCAGCCGTCATATCACCGATTTGCAGCCATGACGGAATCCGTTCAGGCTGGCAGATACTTGCGAAAATATAGCCTTTGCATAGATCTACCGTTGTATTGTAGAGTGATCTGTTCAGCTTTTCGACATCCCGCTGCATTTGTTCTAGCAGCTCCAGCGCCTGTGATAGCCTGCCCTGGACAATGTGCAGCCGTATCAGACTGAATTTAGCGCAAATAATGATGCTCGTTTGTGACATGGTTTCTGCTTTTTCGATTGCCTGGAGGCTGTTGCGCTCCACCTCGTCAAAGTTCCCAGTCTCCAGGGCATATTCTGCGAGAACCAGAGAATCGCCACCTGTCCCGCACCCGTCTGAAAACTCAGTGTATTCGACATATTCAGCCAGCATATCCGACAGTGCTTTAAAACTGCCGGCGTCTCTGAAATAGATATAAAGATATTGCGGCGAACCAAAGGTATATCCATACTCCCGACGCGCCATATAGGAATCCTGCCCGTTCAAGAGCCTGATGATTTCCTTATCTAGCGCCTTTATTTGAGTCATATAATTGAAAAGAGTGAATTTGCGGACGAACAATGTTTCGCCCAAAACCCGGTTTCGGTAGTTTTCATCGATGCCGTTCAGTTTTTCGTAGTGCCACTGAAGCTCATCCAGCCGTTCCGCCCATCCCAAAACCAAATTTTTCTTGCCCTGTATGATTGAATAGAAAATATGTAACAAATAGGCAATAGGGTATTTAAAAAGCACATCACGCGGCGTATTATCAAACATTTCATCCGAACCCTCAAAAGTGATCAGTTCATTACGCATGTTTTGCGGGTTATTCAGATTCGATAGAATGCGCTCCGTCTGGCCGGCCCGGTTCAAATAGCTATAAGCTGTTTGGAATTCCTGCTTTTCAAGATACCAGTCGCTCAGACGGCCATACAATTCGCAGGCTTCCTCCGCGGAAAAATTCTGTTTCAGCCTTAGACAGTCGAGAAGAACGTTATGAATTTTGTATGTTTTGGTCTTCTCATCATAAAAAACAAATGCGTTTTCCCTGCTTATTTTTTTTAATATTAACTTTGCATTATCATTTCTTGTTACAAATTCAGCTTGCTTTGCCGTAAAGGCCTCCATGATTGAGAGCTTCAGCAGAAAGTCCTGCATCTGTCTGTCGTAAGGGGCAAACAATGCCTTTTCAGTCATTTCCTCGATAGTTGTGCTCATACCCACGGGAATACCATTTTCAAGACCTAGTAAAATAATATAAATAAATGAAATCCATCCGTCGGTATATTCACATATTCTCCTTAAGTCGGCATCGGTTATACTGTCAAACATTATTCGGCAGTAAGCTTGAATCTCAAGCTCGGTGAACTTCAAATGCTGACTGGATATGATAAAGCATATACCCTTTGAAAGCAGTTCAACAAAATCAATATCGGCGGTGTCCCTCGTGACGAGCAGGATATGAAATCCGTGGAGTTCCTCCTGCGCAAGCCTCAGAATAAAATTATTCAGCCCCACATCCTGGACAAGCTGATAATCGTCTAGCACCATGAGAAATTTTTCTCCGAACGCTATATCAGAAAGTGTCAGTAAAACCTTTTCCATCTGTGGAGCATCAGCAGGAAGGCCGAGATCCTTTAAGGCAAGCCCTGCCTGGGCGTGAATTTTAATAATTTCATCGGTGAATTTATTCCAGAAGGCCACTTCCGAATTTCTTAAATCGGGGAAGGTAAACCAGAATGGTTTCGATTTTTCTGTTTCAATGAATTTTTTTACAGCGGTGGTTTTTCCATATCCCATGGGAGCTTCCAATATTGTAAGAGGATAATCATAAACAACAGACAGGACTGTGTTAACTCGAGCCCTCTCTAAATATTTTGTATTTTTCAAATTATCCCCCCTATTTATGTAATCAATGCCATTATATCAAAATAATGTATGAACGCCAATTTTTTAACAAAAAAAACTCAAATTTTCACAAATAAATCCCCCGTATGGGGGATACACAGAGTCTGAAAATTTCTTTAAAATTAATTATGAATCAATTTGCAATTTTATAAAGAAAGGTGGCAGGAGTATGAGCAAAATTGTAAGCGTCCATGGAAGTGATGATTACAAACTTCTGATAGACTTTGAGGATGGAAGCAATATTACTTTTAATATGCAAAAACTGGTCAGGACCATCCCCTATATCAGGCTGAAGGACTTGGCAAGCTTTCAGACTGTCAAATTTGATAAGAAATCCGTCTATTGGGGTGCTGAGGATGAAAAGCTGGAATATCTTCCGTTAAGGCTCAGTGTTGACACGATTTTATTCTCTCTGAGAGATTGAGGACTATTATATAAATAAATTAATTAAAGGGGTGTAGTAATGAACATTTTGAGTATTGAAAAAAAGAAAGTACTATGGAATTTGGTAGTATTACTCCTAGCATTGTTCATGCTATTGGGAGTGATTCCAGGCATGGCTGCTTCAGTTAAGGCGGCGGATGTGTGGGACGGCAGCACTGTAGCAACAGGCTATGCGGGGGGAGCCGGGACATCGGAAGCTCCATACCAAATTGCAAAAGGTGAACAGCTTGCCTACTTGGCAAGTCAGGTAAACGGAGGTATTTCGTTATCAGGGGTATATTTCCAGCTTACAGACGATATAGATTTGGGTGCCAAAGAATGGACACCAATCGGGAATAACAGCAATTTTTTCTCCGGAAAGTTTGATGGTAACAATCATACCATCTCAAACCTTGAGATAAATAGCAGCCTGAACAATGTAGGATTATTCGGACGTACTTCTTCTTCTTCTTCTGAGATAAAAAACCTAGGCTTGTTGAATATTTCTATAAATAGCACTGGAATTTGCACAGGCGGCTTGGTGGGCTATCAAGTGAACGGTGCTACAATAACAAACTGCTATGCAACTGGCAGCGTGAGTGGTACTAATTATGTAGGCGGCCTGGTTGGTTTTAGCAATTCTGCCACTACAGTAACAAACTGCCATGCAACTGGCATCGTGAATGGTACTGATTATGTAGGTGGGCTATTGGGTATAGCTTTTGCGACTACAATAACAAACTGCTATGCAACTGGAAGCGTGACTGGTACTGATGGTGCAGGTGGTCTGGTGGGTCAAAGCGATCTGCAAAGTAAGATAACAAACTGTTATGCAACCGGAAGCGTGACTGGTACTAATAATGTAGGTGGGTTGGCTGGCTATAAAAATGACAATAGCAGTGAATACGGATACTGGAACAGCAGTGCAGCACAGACAGCAGGTGGTGCGCTGCAAACAGGTAAGGGTATCGGTCTCGCTTATTGTATAGACACTACAGTAGCTATGACATCGGCTGAAATGCAAACCAATGCCTTTGCAGCAATACTTACAAGCAACAGCACTGCTGCAGGTTACCCCAAAAAGTGGAAGCATAATTCAACGGTAAATAATGGATATCCGGTGTTCGATGACACCGTAGTCGGGGATACAACGGCACCGGTACTTGCAGTCACAAGCGTAAGTAATGTTGCGCTTGCGACTGCAAGTGGTACAACTACCGCGAATGCAACCTTAAATTTCACATCCGACGAGGTGGGAACATACTACTATTTCGTATGTGCGTCAGGAACTGCTGCAGTGACTGCGGCGACGGTGGAAGCACAGGGCACGGCTGGGGCGAATGGAGCGGGGTCTGCAACTGCAGAGACAGGGGTAAATACGGTCAATGTAACTTGGGCACAGGGGGCTGCGGCATATAACGCGTATATTATAGTGGAGGATATATCAGGCAATGTGTCAAGTGTGAAAGCAGTGCCCATAGTTTTTGTCCACTTTAAAACAGATGCCACTGATACGGTATATACAGCCACGGCCAACAGTGGTGGCGGGGCGGTAACTTATTCAATTATTGGAGGAGAGGACCAGGACAAGTTCAGTATAGATTCTTCTACTGGGGCACTAAGTTTCGTAAATTCCCCGGATTATGAAAATCCTACAGATTCTGACGCGAATAATCTATACAACGTGATAATAACAGCTACAGACAGCAATGGTGCTGTGTCACAGAGTGTTACGGTCATTATACACTCAGGTGTGTGGGATGGTACGGTGGTAACAGATTATGAGGGGGGAGATGGGACATCTGGAAACCCGTATCGGATTGCAACAGGTGCCCAGCTTGCTTATATGGCAAGCCAAGTGAACGGAGGCAACACCTATGAAAATAAATATTTCCAGTTAACGGAAGATCTCAATCTTGGCGGCTTAGAATGGACGCCAATCGCGAAGGATACCTACTGGTTCTTAGGAAATTTTGATGGTAGCAATCATACCATCTCTAATCTTACGGTAACCAGCAGCTTGGATTATAAAGGACTATTCGGCAGTGTTGGTATTTCTGTAATAAAAAACATAGGTTTGTTGGATGTATCAATAAGCGGACCATCACCAGATTCATATTCTAGTGTCGGTAGCCTAGCGGGTAGGTCAAGCGCTACAATAAGTAACTGTTATGCAACAGGCAGCGTGACCGGGGATTTTCAAACAGGCGGCTTGGTGGGCTATTTCAATTCTGCTACAATAAGTAACTGTTATACAACATGCAACGTGATCGGGTCCGGTGGTATCTGCCACTATATAGGTGGAGTGGTGGGTAGAATTGATTATGGAACTATTACAGATTGTTATGCAGCAGGCAGCGTGACTGGGTCTGGTGTGGTAGGAGGCTTGCTGGGCTATAACGTAGGTACAATTAGAAACTGTTATGCAACTAGTAGCGTGACCGGGTCCGGTAATCTAGGTGGTTTGGTGGGCGAAAACTATTATGGTACAAATACAAACTGTTATGCAACAGGCAGCGTTACAGGGATCGGGGATTATAAGTCTGGCACAATAGGTGGCCTGGTGGGCGTTAACTCTAGTAGTACAATTACAAACTGTTTCGCAACAGGTGGTTTAGCAGCTAACGGAACCGGACCTTCTAAATGTGTAGGTGGCCTGGTGGGTAATTATGGTAGCGGTAGCATATCAAACGGGTACTGGAACAGCAGTGTAGCACAGACAGTAAGTGGTGCGCTGCAAACAGGTAAGGGTGTAGGTAAAGGTGCAGGCACAGACACTACGGTACCGATGACATCGGCGGAATTGAAAACCAATGTCTTTGCAGCAATACTTACAAGCAACAGTACTGCTACAGGCTATCCAAAAAGATGGAAGTATAATTTATCAGAAAACAGTGGGTATCCGGTGTTTGATAATACCGTAGGCGGGGACACAACCGCACCGGTACTGACAGGTACAAGCGTAAGCAATGTTACGGCTGTGACCGCAAATAGTATAACTACCACGGCTGCAACATTAAATTTCACATCCGATGAGGTGGGAACATATTACTATATTGTCTATGCATCGGAAGCTGCGGCACCGAGTTTGGCAGCGGTGGAAGGACAGGGTACGGCTGTGGCAAAAGGAAAGGGGACTGTATCGGTTTTGGCAAATACAGCCGATCTGACTGGGCTATCGGGAGCTGCGGCATACAAGGCATATATTTTAGTGGAGGATGTTTCTGGTAATCCGTCAAGTATGGAAACAGTAACTATAGCTTTTCCTGTCTTTACCTCCGGTGAGACTGTAAGCTTTGATGAAAATTCTACATTGACGGTATATACTGCCACGACTAGTAGTGATAGTGGGACAGTTGCCTATTCCATTACCGGTGGGGCGGATCAGGTTGGATTTGAATTAGATTCTGCTACAGGAGCTCTGACTTTTGTGAGTTCCCCTGATTATGAAAAACCAGCCGATTCTGATACAAATAATGTATACTATGTGACTTTAACGGTCACAGATAGCAATGGCAGTGTGTCACAGAGTGTTGCAGTCACAGTAACCAATGTTAATGAGGCACCGGTTGTAAAAAACAAGAAGCTGCTGACAATTAATGAGGATGCAGTAACTGTGATAGAGAATTCCAGCCTTCAGGTATCGGATGTGGACACAGCAGCAGCTTTAATAACCTACACCATAGCTGCTGATCCCTCAATGGGAACGTTGAAGAATGGCAGCACAACACTTTCTGCTTCCGGAACCAAGACCTTCACCCAGCAGGATATAGACGACCATAGTATTACCTATAATCCTATTGCTAATCAGTATGGCTTGGACAGCTTTACATTTATGGTAAGCGACGATGCAGAAGGAACACTAGGAAGCACTACCTTTGATATATCAATAACGGCTGTGAATGACAAGCCTGTTATTTCAATCACAGGTCCAACGACAAATGTTATATACAACGGTACCCAGACAATCAGCATTTCTGGTACTGTCACAGATGTAGAACAACAAACTGTCGTTGTTTCGGCTGAGATTAACGGGAAGACTAGCACCACCAGTGTTGATACTAGCTCAACCAATACGTGGACACTTACGTGGGGCATAAGCGGTCTGAGTATTGAAGATGGGACATATACGGGCATTACGTTTAATGCTGTAGATACAGATGATGAAATCGGGTCAGCAACATATACCGGAGATATCCTTGTTGATGCCGAGGCACCGAATACCACTATAGACAGCAGCCAAGTGCCATTAACAAACTCAACCTCTGCAGGCTTCAACTTCAGCTCCGAAGCAGCTGCAATATTTGAGGTAAGCATAGACGGGGAAAATTACAGCGTCAGTACAAGTTCGAAAGAATATACAGGCCTGTTAGAGGGTCCGCATACCTTCAGAGTAAGAGCTATTGATACAGCAGGAAACAAAGATGCAACACCTGCAAGCTGCACATGGACAATAGATACCACGCCACCGGCAGTACCGACAGTAACGGGAGCACTTTACAGCAAAAATCCTCAACCTACCTGGAACTGGGTTTCTAGCGGGGATGGCAAGGGTATATTCAGGTATAAAATGGACAACAGCGACCTGAGTACCGAAGCAACGGAAATATCTGCTACAAGTTACACACCAGGAAGTGTACTTTCAGATGGAAACCATACACTTTATGTGCAGGAAATAGATGAAGCAGGCAACTGGTCAGACATTGGCAACGCATCAACTTCAGTTGATGCGACGGCACCCACTGCTGGGCTAACTTCCCCTTCCGGCACAAACGTGGCAGTTTCGGCTTCAAGTATCATAATGGTCTTCAGTGAAACTGTTACAGCTGTAGCAACCGAAAAGGTGACCATTTCAGACGAGACAAATACATATACCTACACTATAGGAACCAGCGACAACTATATCAGCGGAACAGGTTCAGGCTGTACGGCAACCATCCCGGTTTCAAGTTTTTTAAACGGCATAAAGCCGCTTTCCCTCGGCTACGATATGACCTATACTGTGGCAGTTGAAGCCGGAGCATATATTGACAGCGTGGGCAATGGAATCGTGGCGAATAATAATATCGGCAGCTTTAAAATAGAAAAAGCACCAGTTTCAATAGTGACATTAACAGGCAGCCCAACGGCAGGCGGCATAGTCAGTGGGAGTGGTACCTATAATGAAGGCTCATCTGTTACAGTAACAGCAGCAGCCTATGCCGGCTACAGCTTCGTCAACTGGACTGAGGGCAGCACCGAAGTAAGTGCAAGCGCAAACTATAACTTCACCCTAGGTATGGCAGACAGAACTTTGACAGCAAACTTTATACCTATTACACATACAGTGTCGGTTATAGGCAGTCCAACGTCTGGCGGCACAGTCAGCGGGGGTGGTACCTATAATGAAGGGACCGCTGTTACAGTAACAGCAGCAGCCTATGCAGGCTACAGCTTCGTCAAATGGACTGAGAGTAGCACCGAAGTAAGTACAAGCGCAAGTTATAACTTTAGCTTGGGAACGACAGACAGAACTTTGACAGCAAACTTTATACCTATTACACATACAGTGTCGGTTATAGGCAGTCCAACGGCAGGCGGCACAGTCAGTGGGAGTGGTACCTATAATGAAGGGGCCTCTGTTACAGTAACAGCAGCAGCCAACAGCGGATACAGCTTCGTCAACTGGACTGAGAGTAGCACCGAAGTAAGTGCAAGCACAAGCTATAACTTTAGCTTGGGAACGACAGACAGAACTTTGACAGCAAACTTTATACCTATTACACATACAGTGTCGGTTATAGGAAGCCCAACGGCAGGCGGCACAGTCAGTGGGAGTGGTACCTATAATGAAGGGGCCTCTGTTACAGTAACAGCAGCAGCCTATGCCGGTTACAGCTTCGTCAAATGGACTGAGGGCAGCACTGAAGTAAGTGCAAGCACAAGCTATAACTTTACCTTGGGAACAGCAGAAAGAACACTGATAGCATGCTTTTCAGCAAAGCCTATATCGACCTACACAGTAACCTTCAAGAGCTGGGATGGCACTGTATTGAAGACTGAAACAGTAGAAAAAGGAAAAGGAGCATCATCACCAACCGCTCAGACCAGGACAGGCTATATCTTCAACGGTTGGGACAAAGTTTTCAATAGTATAACAAACGATTTGACAGTAACAGCTAAGTATATTGAAAATATTCTGCCTGTAACAGATGCAGACAGGGTAGCTCAAGACCAAGCGGCGTTGAACATAGGTTTTGCAGCAGGTGACAGCGATGGTGCAGTAACCAAGAACCTTACACTTATAGATACAGGTACGATAAATGGCTCGACAATAACCTGGAAATCAGACAAACCAGACGTAATAAGCAATGACGGAAAAGTAACAAGACAGACCTTCTCAAGCACTGATGTAACGGTAACAGCATCCATATACTACAATGGGGCAAGCGGCACAAAAGCTTTTGACATTACTGTGCTGAAGCTTGAACCGGTACTATATAATGTAACGGTGTCGGCAAATCCATCGAAAGGCGGTACGGTGAGCGGCAGTGGCACCTACAACCAAGGCTCCTCCGTTACAGTAACGGCCGAAGTCTATGCAGGCTACAGCTTCGACAACTGGACGGAGTACGGTATTGAAGTAAGCACAAGTGCAAGCTACACCTTCACCCTAGGAACTGCAGGCAGGACTCTGGCAGCAAACTTTACAGTAAATCCTGTAACGATTTACACAGTAGTAGTCTTCAAGGACTGGAACGGCACTGTATTGAAGACTGAAACAGTAGAAGCAGGAAAAGGGGCATCAGCACCAGCAGATCCGACAAGAACAGGCTACACCTTTACCGGCTGGGACAAACCGTTCAGCAACGTGACTTCTAACCTAACAGTAATGGCACAGTATAATAATAACGGTGGTGGCCACGGTGGGGGAAGCAGCACTACGACTGTCACACCAAAAGCAGAAATAACTGTCACAGAAAATACAATAACTGCTACAACAACAGTTGCAGCTACCGTTGACTACAGCGGCGAGACTACAGTCACAGTAACACATATACAAATAAGTGATGCACTCGACAAGTTGGTCGCAGAAGCAGCAAAGCAAGGGGAAGGCACGGTGGCAGCGATTATAGAGATAAAGGTAACTGCTCCTACAGCTGCAAAAACGATTGAAACAAACCTGTCCAAGACGACAGTGGATGCAGTAGCAGGCAGCAATACAGTTGCATTGACCATATCTACCCCTATAGCGGCCATTACCTTTGACGGTAAAGCCCTTGATACAATAGCTAGGGAAGCAGTGGCTGATGTTAAGATTTCAGTAGCAAAGGTTGATGCGGGAACTCTAAACAAAGAGTCAAAGCAACTGGTGGGAGATAGGCCTGTGTTCAATTTCAACGTCACCAGTGGAGACAAGACAATATCACAGTTTGGAGGAAGCGTATCGGTATCAGTGCCCTATACACCAAAAGTGGGTGAGGATACAAATTCCATTGTTATCTATTACATTAATTCACAGGGTAACCCGGAAATAGTAAGCAATTGTGCCTATGACACTGCAAAAGGAAGCATTACCTTTAATACAAGCCACTTCTCACAATATGCGGTAGGCTATAATAAAGTAAGCTTCAAGGATGTACCTGTAAATGCATGGTACAGTAATGCAGTCGGGTTTGTAGCAGCAAGAGGTATCACCAAAGGTATAGGAGATGGTAATTACAGCCCCGAAGCCAAGTTGACCCGTGGGCAGTTTATTGTCATGATGATGCGAGCATATGGAATTGATCCTGACGAAAACCCAAAGAACAACTTTGCCGATGCTGGAAACAATGATTTTACAGGTTACCTTGCTGTGGCAAAACGACTGGGAATAACCGTGGGAGTTGGCAATAACATGTATGCGCCTGACTTGGAAATCACCAGACAGGAAATGTTCACTCTATTATACAATACTTTGAAGACAATGAATGAACTGCCCACAGGTAAAGCGGTGAAAACTCTGACAGACTTTGCAGATGCAGATCAGATAGATCCAATGGCAAAGGATGCCATGGCACTGTTTGTTGGAACGGGAGCAATTACTGGCAGTGGTGGCAAGCTCTGTCCAACAGATACTACCAATAGAGCAGAAATGGCTCAGATTCTGTACATGCTCTTATCAAAATAATACATACTACTAAATATTTCAGGAAGCAAAGGGACAGTTCGAAACCACCGAAAAACACATAATAAAAAATGTAAAATCCTCAACAAATTACCACAAAATAGTATCAAAAAACCCCTTTGTATGGTATAATGAATGTGACGCAAACACTACCTACAATGGGGTTTTTTGATGTTTAAGAATGATCCTAAGCAATTAAGTCTATTATAATAATTTTTTAAGTTATACGAAGGGATAAATCAACTTAATTAAGGATAACACCATCATCAGATGAACGGACAACTAAAACATCACATTTAGCTGAACGTACTTTCGTTTGACGAATAGCAAAAATAATGAGTGCTACAATTCCAAGAATGACGGATCCAAGAACAGTTGTACTTGTCCAACCGGCAACACCAGCCACACTCACTCCATAAACTATACCACCGAATCCAAGCGTCGATAGAATAATAGATAATACATCAATCGAAACCTTACGTATCTCATTAACATTGGGTAAATAAATGAGTCCGAAAATAAGAGAGAACAGTAAAAAAGGAATTGTAAACATGAAAATCCAATGCCATGATAAGGTATCTAAAATAAGTCCTGCTAATGTTGGACCTAGTGCTGGGCCAGCTAACATAACTAACCCCATCATGCCCATGGCACCGCCGCGTTTATTCGGTTATATATTGTAAAAATAACATTTTGAGTTAAAGGTAAACTAATAGCTAATCCTGCTGCTTGAATAACACGTCCCACCAATAAAACTCCAAATACGGGTGCTGATGCTGCTAAAATTGTACCAATAAGGGCTAGAACTATAGAAGTCATAAACATTTGACGCGTGGTGAATTTTTGCATCAAAATACCTGATACTGGTACTAAAATACCTAAGGTTAAAAAATAACCAGTTGCTAACCATTGAATCGTAGTAGCATTAACACTGAATAATTGACTTAATTCTCCTAAGGCAATATTTAATGCTGTTTCACTAAAAAGTCCGACAAATCCTGCTACTAAAAGAGCCGCCATTATCGGGCCTGTTTTAATTTCTTGCTTAGTAATCGCCCCTGTTTCGGTTTGTTTCGGGACTGTATTCATTTGTTCATTCATTAATATAAAACTCCTTCAATAAATTTGAAATTCCTGTAAAATAATTGTGAGTGGATCGCTTGTGTAGCTGTTTGAATAGATGGATAATGTTGCAAAAATTCTTCCATTCCCGCAGTACACCTCCTCCATACCAACCGGTCAGTTTTATACTATAACAGAAATTTTTTCGATAATGCAAGATTTATTTTTTTAAGTTTCCCTTACATCTCCTCGAAAAAACATGATAAAATATTGTTACGATGTGTAGTTTTAAGAAACGTAAGTCCAGTTGTCAAAGCTATACGTTATTTTTTATTGCGTAAATTGGCGAATTTATTTTCCACCAGTTTTGACGTACAAGGCGGTGCCGTTAATGGAAAAGAATATTATAATCAAGGGTGCAAGAGTAAACAATTTAAAAAATATAGATATCGAAATTCCAAGAAACAAGCTGGTAGTGTTTACTGGTGTCAGTGGATCAGGTAAATCAAGCCTTGCTTTTGATACGATATATGCAGAGGGACAGATGAGATATGTTGAATCTTTCTCTTCTTACGCAAGACAGTTTTTAGGTCAGATGAGCAAGCCTGATGTAGATGTCATTGAGGGATTGTCTCCTGCAATTTCTATAGAGCAAAAAACAACATCAAAAAATCCTCGTTCTACTGTAGGTACAGTGACGGAAACATATGACTATCTGCGTTTGTTGTGGGCGAGAATCGGTATACCACATTGCCCAGTCTGTGGCCGTGAAATCCGAAGACAGTTTGTTGATCAAATTGTGGACAGAATTTTGGCGTTGCCGGTAGGGACTCGTTTTCAAATACTGGCTCCTGTTATTCGTGGCAAAAAGGGAGAACATAAAAAGGTCTTTGAAAATGCAAAAAAGAGCGGTTATGTCCGTATGCGGGTTGTCAGCGTCCTCTATGAGCTATCGGAAGAAATCAAGCTGGACAAAAATAAGAATCATAATATTGAAATAGTTGTAGAGACTAATTGTAAAACAAGAAATTATACTTAGACTTGGTGGCTCAATTGAAACTGCCTTATCACTTTCGGATGGTCTTGTAATTATACATCAGCCTGACAATTCATGGGAAGAATTATTTTCACAGAGCTATGCCTGTGGGGAATGTGGTATATCTATACCTGAATTATCACCACGAATGTTTTCCTTCAACAGTCCTTATGGGGCTTGCACAGAATGCTCAGGGCTTGGATCTCATTTAAGTGTCGATGCAGAAATGATTATTCCAGACAGAACCCTGTCCATTATAAATGGAGGAATATCTGCCAGCGGCTGGGAGGATCTAAAGAGTGGTTTTACGAGCAAAATATATCTTGATGCCCTTAGTAAGAAATATAACTTTAGCCTGGAAACTCCTATCGAAAATTTACCGCCGGAAGTTATGGAAGTAATATTGTATGGTACTAAAGGAGAAAAACAGGAGTTACATTACGAAAATGAACACAAGCAAAAAGTAAACTACAAACCCTTTGAAGGCGTGGTAAAAAACCTGGAGCGGCGTTATCATGAAACAGAATTTGAGTCAGTACGCCAAGGAATAGAAGAATACATGTTTGACAATGCATGTTCCCATTGCCATGGTGATCGGCTGTCTCCCACAGTATAAACACATATTGCAAACAAATATTATATAGGAAAGAAACCTTGGATTAAAAAGTAAAAGCATTATAAATGAAATGACAAAAAAGGATAGGAGATGTTAGTAAAATAATGTACCAGATTGGTGATTTGATTATTTATGGTAGTTATGGAGTATGTAAAGTAGAAACAATTGGTAAAATTGAAATACCTGGAGTTGATACGGACAGAATTTATTATACACTTTGCCCTCTTTATGAAAGAGGTAAGGTATATACTCCTACTGATACCAATGTATTTATGCGTCCTATTATAACAAATGCAGAGGCAAAGCAACTGATAGCTATTATTCCATCCATTAGTGAAGATGAGTATGATAGTAGCAGTGGAAAATTAATGGAAGACCATTATCAGGAATCTATGCAAACATATGACTGCGTCAGTTTAATCAAAATGATTAAGACTGTTTATACGAAAAAAGTCATTACAGTAGGTCAGGGGAAAAAACTTGGTCTAATGGATGAGCGCTTTATGAAAAAGGCGGAGGACTTGCTTTATGGTGAGTTTGCGGTTGTTTTGGGTATACCAAAGGAAGACGTAAAGAGCTATATTGAAGATAGCGTAAAAGAAAAAATAACAAATTGATAATAAAAAGTTAGGAGTGAAAATAATGGACATAGTGAATGAACGAATTCAACACAGCGTGTTTGGTGAAGGGATGGTCATCAGTAATGGAAACGGGAGACTATCCATCCAGTTCTCCGAACCATATGGGATAAAGCAATTCCTTTATCCGGATGCATTTGAAAAGTATCTAAAGCTGTATAATAGCGATTTAGAGTTATCCGTGCTGGAAGATTTGCATAAAAAGCAGGCCCAGATTGAAGCTGATAGACTACGCAAACAGCAGGAGCAAGAGGAAGCTGATAGAATTATGGCGCTAGAAAGATTAAAGCATACAACGGTTAAAAAGAAACCTGCACCAAAAAGAAAGACGTCAAAGCAAAAAAAAGAAAGTGATTTGAATGTTTCAGAAATTTCAGAGGATAACGAGGATTGATGGTTATGTTGGAATCTCCATGTATATGCTGCAAGAAGAGTAAAAGATGTATAGGAAAATGCACTCTATGGATTGATTGGTTTCGCACCACTTGGCATGATGTTACTGCTCTGCTTAAGTAAGTAAAGGAAACAAATTATGTGGTGGAAAAACGCCATATATAGTGACTGTGGTACACCTACATCATTAAAATAATCTATTTTGTGAGGGTATGACTTTGAAATTTGATAAGAATAGTTACACGGGTGAAAGCTTTTCCAAAGAATTGATTACTATGGGAGAGCTCTCGCGTATAAAATTTAGCAATTGCCTTTTTCGTTGGACAGACTTTACTGATGTAGAGGTATTATATGGTTGTACCTTTGAGTCTTGTGATTTTACGAATGCACGGTTAAACGGTGTAAATATCAAAAATTGCAATTTTCTATCATGTAAATTTGAGAACACTTCGTTCTTTGCCACCACACTGGATGATTGCAAAATGACTGGCTCTGATTTTATGGATGCAGATTGTGCAATGCTCCAAATTGTTGGCGGCGATTGGTCATATACAAATTTGCGGAAACAGTCATTTCAAAAACAAGATCTTAGTAATATCCGATTTTCCAGTGCGGATCTATCGGAATGCCACTTTAACCAATGCAAAATGAACAACTGCGAGTTTGACGAAGCAATCGTTCACGAAACAAGCTTTTATAAATCAGATTTACGACATTCCTCAATAGACCGCTTAGATATATTGAACGCAAGCTTTAGACAGGCAAAATTAGATATTGAACAGTGCATCATTATTGCTGAATATGTAACTGAGGGCAGATATACACCAGATTGCTCCAAGCAGGATGATAGCAAAACTATACAAAAATGCAACCCTCAATCAACTAAATCCTGATTGGCGGTTGCATTTTTGTGTAGTTTTATTTTAAATATTCGTCAAAGCTGATATTGCAATACTGACGCTTAAAGTCAAATATTAAAATTGAAATACTTCAAAGAATGTAGGAAATATTCTATATTATGGTTGAATAAATGTGATGTTTCATATATGATATGGTTATATATATGTGAAAGAAGTGAAATAATGTATAGAAAATTAATTAATGACTTGAAAGAGTGGAAAAAGAAGAAAGATAGATTGCCTTTGATTTTAAAAGGAGCGAGACAAGTTGGAAAAACATGGCTGTTAAATGAATTTGGAAAAACATGTTTTGATGATGTTTTATATATAAACTTCGAAAATGCTTCAAATCTTGAAGAATTATTTAATGGAGTTATTGAGCCACAAAGAATTATTGATATGTTAGGGGCTTTACATGGTAAGAAAATCATTCCGGAAAAGACTTTATTGATATTTGATGAAGTGCAGGAAATTCCAAGGGCATTGACATCACTTAAATACTTTGCGGAAAATGCACCCGAATATCCCATTTGTTGTGCTGGTTCTTTGCTTGGTGTGGCGCTTCACAAGGGAACATCATTTCCAGTGGGAAAGGTGGATTTTTTAACATTGCAGCCGTTGACATTTGAGGAATTTTTAATTGCAAATGGTGAGGAGACTTTGTGCGATTTTATAATAAAATCACATGTGGAAGCCTTACTGCAAGCTTTTATAGACAAACTTACGGACTATTTAAAGTTGTATTTTGTTATTGGTGGTATGCCTGCTGCTGTGAAAACCTGGATTGAAGAACGTGATTTCAACAAGGTAGAGGAAAAACAGCTTGCCATACTTGACACTTATACCCAGGATTTCTCGAAACATGCTCCGTCTTCTATCGTCCCCAAGCTAAGATATCTGTGGAATAGTATTCCATCACAGCTTGCTAAAGAGAATAGAAAGTTTATTTATGGTCTGGTAAAGGAAGGTGCACGGGCAAGAGAATATGAGGATGCACTTCTTTGGCTATTGGATAGTGGACTAATCAGGCGTGTAGGCAGAATAACTAAGGGTGCATTGCCATTAAAGGCATATGAAGATTTAAAGTCATTTAAATTGTATCACCTTGATATTGGACTTTTGCGTGTAATGAGCGAGCTTTCGCCGAAGGCAATCACGGAGAGTATTCGAGTATTTGAGGAATTTAAAGGCGCTTTGACTGAACAGTACGTGCTTCAGGAGCTATCTTCCATACCTGAAATCAGAAACGTGTATTATTGGACCTCTGATGCGACTGCGGAAGTTGACTTTGTTTTTTCTGATGGACAAAGGGTTATCCCTATGGAAGTTAAAGCTGGAGAAAATTTGCAAGCCCGAAGTTTGAAGGTTTACAGAGAAAAGTATGAGACTCCGCTGGCTATTCGGACCTCACTATCAAATCTTAGATTTGATGAAGGGCTCTTGAATGTGCCTCTTTATGTACTCTGGAATCTTGAAAGGTATAAAACAATGATAAGTCTTGGATAAATCGTGGATATGATAAGGTAACCAGTTTGAATCTGCTTGAAGGCTCCACATTGCAAGGGACACTTTAAAAAGTGTGTGCAACAATATTGTTACAAACTAGTAAAAAGAAAAAGCTTGATTTACAATTATTGAAGCTTTCAAAAAATTATATTTAAGCTATCCAAATATGGAGGGATTTTGTGAAAAATTTAGAAGTAGTTGCAGCTATAATTATTAATAATAATGAGATATTATGCATGCAAAGAAATAAGGGCAAATATGATTATGTATCTTTTAAATACGAATTTCCGGGTGGAAAAATTGAAAGTGGTGAAAGTCAAAATCAAGCTTTAAAGAGAGAGCTATTTGAGGAAATGGATATACATGTTGACATTTCGCCTGAGGACTTTTATCTAACTGTAGAGCATAATTATCCAGATTTTTCAATAACAATGCATAGTTATATTTGTAGAATAAATAACAGAGATTTTGTTAGAAAAGAGCATATCTCCCATGTTTGGCTTGAAGCTAATAAATTAGACATGCTAGATTGGGCAGCAGCAGACATCCCTATTGTAAGAAAACTGATGGAGGATATGGGATGAGTATTCAAAATGACTTAGCAAAGAGTCTATATACAGGATTTGTGGACTATAGTGAGATTTCTCTTGCGGAATATCATCCAAAGCTACTTGTTAATAATAGTAAGCGTGGTCAAAAAGTATTAACTAGCATTATTAGTGAGCTTAACAAATGTGATGAGTTCTTTTTTTCAGTTGCTTTTATTACAAATAGTGGTGTAGCTTCTCTAATCAATATCTTAAAGGAGTTAGAATACAAAGGTGTTAAAGGAAAAATTATAGCATCCCAGTATCAAAATTTTACTGAGCCAAAAGCGTTAGAACGTCTAATACAGCTGAAAAATGTTGATGTACGAATAGTTGTAGAAAATAATTTTCATGCAAAGGGGTATATATTTAACAAGAATGAAACATATACCTTGATTGTAGGTAGCAGCAATCTGACCCAAGATGCTCTAAGCTATAATAAAGAATGGAATATTAAAGTATCCTCAATGAGTGAAGGATCTCTTCTAAAAGAGACAATGGATGAATTTAATTATACCTTTGAAAATGCCGTAGTAGTAGATAATACTTGGCTAAAACAATATCAAGAAATATATGACGGAACTAATAGAAGGCAGTACATAATCGAGGATAGTCAAGTCACTGATAATGAATATACATCAAATAATTCTTTTAATTACACTTCAGAAAAATCTGATACAGGATATGAAATTAAAAGAGATGATGTTCAGGAAATAATTTCTGAAACACCTATTTCTATTTATAGAGTAATGCCAAATAAAATGCAGGTGGAGGCCTTGAATTCTCTGGAGAAACTTAGAAATGATGGTAAAAAGAAGGCTTTACTAATTTCAGCTACTGGTACAGGAAAGACATATTTATCAGCTTTTGATGTTAAAAAATTTAAACCCAGGCATTTTTTGTTTATAGTGCATAGAGAAAACATAGCACGTACTGCAATGAAAAGCTTTCAAAAAGTATTAGGACTAGATGTTACTATGGGCGTGATAGGCGGTAATAGCAAGGACTATGAAGCAGAATATCTATTTTCTACTATTCAAACATTATCGAAAGAAGTGGTAATGACTAGATTTGAGCCTGATTATTTTGATTATATAGTAATAGATGAAGTACATAGGTCAGGTTCAGGAACATATCAAAAGGTATTAGAATATTTTGAACCACAGTTCCTGCTTGGTATGTCTGCCACCCCTGAAAGAATGGATGGGTTTGATATTTTTAAAGCCTTTGATTATAACATTGCTTATGAAATACGTTTGAATCGTGCATTAGAAGAAAATATGCTATGCACATTTCATTATTATGGAGTAAGTGAAATTGAAGTTGGTGGTCAACTCCTTAATGAACAAACAGCTTTTAACTTTTTAGTGTCTAATGAAAGAGTAAATAGAATAATTGAGAAAGCCCAACTTTATGGTTGTGACCACGGTAGGGTTAAAGGATTGATTTTTTGTAGCAGGGTAGAGGAAGCAAGGCAACTATCTGAAATATTCAATTGTCGGGGTTATAAAACCATGGCATTAAGTGGTGAGAGTAGCGAAGAAGACCGTGAAAAAGCCATAATTAGACTTGAACAAGACAATAATTTACAGAACTCATTAGATTATATTTTTACCGTAGATATTTTTAATGAGGGGGTAGACATACCGTCCGTCAATCAAATAATTATGCTAAGGCCTACTCAATCCTCTATAGTTTTTATACAGCAGTTAGGCCGAGGCTTAAGAAAAAGGCAAGGAAAAGAATATCTGGTTATCATAGACTTTATCGGAAACTATACAAATAATTTTCTTATTCCTATAGCCTTGTATGGTGATAACTCATATAATAAAGATAATTTAAGAAAGCTAATTAATAGCGGTAATAGTATAATACCTGGATCTTCTACTATTAATTTCGACTATATTACAAAGCAAAGAATATTTGAGTCAATTAATAATGCAAATATGAATGCAAAACGGGACCTAGTAAACGAATACAAACTTATAAAATATAAATTGGGTAGGATTCCAACTATGATGGATTTTTTAGAGCATGGGAGCCGAGACCCGTATTTATTTGTACAATACTCAGATTCTTA
>Ga0123336_10001389_pt1 | contig 22255 bp, 16 predicted proteins | sample SSSSmetaG_FD_96466 | JGI IMG/M metagenome (GOLD analysis project Ga0123336, IMG submission 96466) | Glacier valley bacterial and archeal communities from Borup Fiord, Nunavut, Canada, to study Microbial Dark Matter (Phase II) - ​SSSS metaG | ecosystem: Environmental > Aquatic > Freshwater > Ice... | reverse complement strand
TAACTGAGGGAAATAAAGACATTGAAAATATTTTATCTGATAAAAATATTTTAAAAAATACTACTGCTTTAGTTCTCTCTGATAGCTTTTTGCTGGATAAAAAGAATAAAATTTTTCTTAATATGCTAAAATCTAATGGATATAATCTTGGTATCTCAATAAATCTGTCACCTAAATCTTCAGGTTATTTTGAAAACTTAAGGGATTCCATAGAAAAAAACAATGTACATTATCTATACTTTGAAGAGAATACTCCTGACTTTGACTTTAATACGAGTAATGAGGTAATTAAAATCGCCCAAAATAATAAGCTCATTATTGGGCTTGTGGAAAATTCAAAGCAAAATGGATTACAATATACAGAGTTGCTCGAATTTTCATCGAAGCTCAACGGTATTTCAAATCGTGCTTTATTTACCTACAAAGGAGATATTATTGGACTTAATGAAAAGGATTTGTCTTTCAGGTTTTTGCGTTCTGTGGTAGATAGGGGTATGAGAAGCCTGGTGGTTGAGGCTGATAGTGCGCAAAATATTCTTTTCTACGATAAGGTTTTCGGGTTTCTAAATGATGAGCTTACCCACAAAGGGTATTGTGTGAATAAGGAAATGGTTTCTGTTAGCCCCCTATTAAAAGGTTCATTCAATTTTTTAATTATAACAGTATTTACTACGTTTATTATTCTACATTTCCTTGTAATGGTAAAAACAGGCAAACGTCATGTGTTATACTCTATAGCAGCTTTTCTATTAATAATAGTAGGTATATATTTATATGACTATAATATGTCCATGCTTGTTCTTGCTTTTCTATTAACTATTTTAGTCCCTAGCTCCACTACCCTTTGGGTTTATGGAGTTTTGAGTAATAAAGAGAGAAAATCCTACTCTATTATTCTTCTTTATTATTTAATGTCTTCTCTTACTTATCTAGTATCAGGTTGCTTTCTTTGGTTAGCTATGTCAACTTTTGATTTCAGAATTGGCTTTGTAACTTATAAAATGGCCATATTAAGCTATATTCTACCACTTATTATTATACTGATATCTGTTCTTAAAATGAATGATTATAGATTTGCAGATGTAAAAAAAGCGCTTTTCAACAAGAAAGTTGTTTCAATTACGATTATAACAATTTTTCTACTATATATTTATCTCTCAAGAAGCGGTAACTACTCACTTTTCTCCGCAACACCTTTGGAGCTACAGATTAGAATGTTATTAGAAGAAAATTTTCTTGTAAGGCCGAGAGCAAAAGAGCTTTTGTTAGGTTATCCATGTATGTTTCTATTATTTCTTATTGATAGGCAAACCCAAACTCTTTTCATTTATTTATTGCTTGGGTCAGCTATTATTGGCATTTCAGTATTAAATACTTTTTGCCATAGTTTTACACCTATAAATGTATCTCTAATGAGGGTAATCTTGGGATTTTTATTGGGAACCTTAACAGCCTTAACCACATATATTCTTGTCAAATTTATTGCTAAAGATTACTTTCTTGATAAGACTTATATAAAATAGAACACTTGTTTGTTTGAGCTTTTTTGTGTATACTAATACTAGTAATAAATATTGAATTATGTTTAAAGATTTTACAAATGTGAATCAATGTTTTCCTGGAGGAATACACATGGAGTTAGTGAAAAAGCTTGAGATTCTATCTGCTGCAGCAAAGTATGACGTATCCTGCTCGTCTAGTGGGAGTAAGAGGAAGAATACTCCTGATGGCATAGGTAATGGGCATGTGGCAGGGATTTGTCACAGTTGGGCCGATGATGGTAGATGCATCTCTCTGCTAAAAATACTACTAACAAATAACTGTGCTTTTGATTGCGCATACTGCATCAACAGAAGTAGCAACGATGTTCAAAGAGCGGCCTTTACACCTGACGAGGTTGCAAATCTTACCATGGATTTTTACATGCGCAATTACATTGAGGGATTGTTTTTAAGTTCTGCAGTATTACAAAGTCCAAACCATACTATGGAACTTATGATAAAAGCAGTTAAGAAGCTTCGGATGGAATATCGTTTTAATGGATATATACACATGAAGGCAATTCCTGGCGCAGACAGAGAGCTTATAAACGAAGCAGGTTTATTAGTTGACAGAATGAGTGTAAACATAGAACTTCCATCTTCTGAAAGTTTAAGGCTTCTTGCACCTCAAAAGTCTAAGGACTCAATAATTAAGCCTATGGGGCAGATTTCAAACTCTATTTTGGCAATTGGTGAAGAACGAAAGATATTCAAAGGGACTCAGAAATTTGTTCCTGCTGGCCAGACAACACAATTAATAGTGGGTGCTACACCTGAAACTGACAGAACAATATTAAAGCTATCAGAAGGATTATATAATAAATTTAGTTTGAAGAGGGTTTATTTCAGCGCATATGTTCCTATAGTAGCTCATCCCCTGCTACCTGTCCTCGCTGCTCCTCCGCTTCTTCGTGAACACAGGCTTTATCAGGCTGATTGGCTTCTACGATTTTATGGTTTTACTGCTAATGAGATATTAACAGAAGAAAATCCGGACTTTGACCCAAATCTTGACCCTAAATGCTTTTGGGCATTATGTAATCTAGACCTTTTTCCTATTGAGGTTAATAAGGCTGACTATTTTATGCTTCTCCGAGTGCCTGGCATAGGCGTAAAAAGTGCTAGAAAAATTGTGTCAGCTAGAAGAGTTGGAATTTTAAGACACGAGGATTTAAAAAAACTGGGTGTTGTACTAAAACGGGCTAAATATTTTATTACTTGTAATGGCAAATATGAAGGCAATTATAAATTTTTACCAGAAAATATCAAACTCAGTATACTTAGCGACGGCAAGAAAAATGACAGGTTTGAGCAACTATCTATTTTTGATATGACTACGAAGTTACCTACTATTGAGGATCAGCTTATTTCAGCTTCAGGGCAACTGTAGTTTGCGATTTCGGAGGAAAAATGGAAACGGATTATATTTTTGATGGTAGCTTTGAAGGACTATTAACGGCTATTTATGATGGATATTATGAGAAAAATCCACCTAGACAAATTATTCCAAAATGGGCTTACCAGTTCGAGCTTACTAAAACTTTTCATGAAGTAGTAACAAACAGTGATAAATTTAGCAAAGTCTCAAAGGCCATACTTGATAAAATTGGTAGAGAGGCCTTTGTTAAAATTTATTATGCCTTTCTGTCTGAGGATACTTATGCTGGCATAACAATTTTTAATTATGTAAAGCTGGGTTTTAAGCTAGGCACCAGAATACAATTATATCTTACTGAACCAACAGTTGCTAAGATTGAGGAGCTAAATAGGAAGGTTGGTAACGAAAGACACCGTTTTTTAGGGCTTCTTAGATTCCACAAACTAAATTCAGGTGTTTACTATGCTCCTTATTCTCCACAATATAATATCTCTCAGATAATCGTGCCACATTTTGCAAAGCGACTTGCAACCATGAATTTCATTATTCATGATACAAAACGTAAAATAGCGACAATATATGATTCTGATACTAAAGAGTGGTATTTGAGTGCTTTTGACGCAAACCAGTATTCCTTGATTGCAGAGGATAAATATCAACATGAGCTCTGGAAGGCATTCTTCAAAAATATTGCAATTAAGGAGAGAAAAAACCCTAATCTACAGAGACAATTCATGCCTAAAATGTATTGGGGTTATTTGGTTGAAAAGCAGTAGTCAAAAATGTATTTGTAATTATTTGGTTTACAATGCTTACAATTGTGATATAATATTTATAGGGACGGTGACGCTTGTTGCTGTCAAGTTTTAATATGTTGGGTTATTATTTAAAACGGTTATTATATGACCGTTTTTTTCTTTGTCTATCCGGCTGTGGAGTTAATTGCTGATTATAAAGGCAAAAAAAGAGTGTAAAAAAAGAGCTGTTGCAAATGATAAAATATTCATTGAAGCATAAATATGCATTTTGCAAAGCCCTTTTTATATATTTTATAATTTCTATTAATTCCTCAAACTATGAATTGGTGCAGGTATTCTTCCACCGCGGTTTATGAAGTCTACGCTGGAGAATTTGTTTACAGGCATAACAGGTGCTCTCCCTAATAATCCACCGAATTCAACCATATCACCTACAACCTTGCCAGGTGCAGGTATTAACCTTACAGCAGTTGTCTTATTGTTTACCATACCAATAGCAACCTCGTCTGCTATGATGGCTGAAATAGTCTCAGCTGATGTGTCTCCAGGAACTGCAATCATGTCCAAACCAACAGAACAAACACATGTCATTGCCTCAAGCTTTTCCAAAGAAAGAGCCCCAGCTAAGACTGCATCAATCATACCTGCATCTTCGCTCACAGGAATAAAGGCACCACTTAAGCCTCCTACAGAAGAAGAAGCCATGATTCCTCCTTTTTTCACCGCATCATTTAGAAGAGCAAGCGCTGCTGTCGTGCCATGAGTTCCGCACTTTTCAATTCCCATTTCCTCCAAAATATATGCTACACTGTCCCCTATTGCAGGTGTAGGAGCAAGAGAAAGGTCAACTATTCCAAAGCTAACTCCAAGGCGTTTTGCGGCCTCTTGAGCTACAAGTTGTCCCATTCTGGTTATCTTAAATGCAGTTTTCTTGATTGTCTCTGCAACGACGCCAAAATCCTCCCCCTTAACCTTTTCAAGGGCACATTTTACAACACCCGGGCCACTTACACCAACATTTATAACACACTCAGGCTCGCCAATCCCATGGAATGCACCTGCCATGAATGGGTTATCTTCAACTGCGTTGGCAAATACCACCAACTTCGCGCAACCTAACCCATAGGTATCTTTTGTTAGTTCAGCCGTAGCTTTAACTATCTGCCCCATTTCCTTGACAGCATCCATGTTGATACCAGCTTTTGTAGTTGCTACATTAACTGAAGAACATACCATTTTCGTAGAAGCCAAAGCTTCAGGTATAGAGCGAATGAGTCTTTCATCACCAATAGTATACCCTTTATGAACTAGTGCAGTGAAACCACCAATGAAGTTGACTCCTACAGCTTGAGCGGCGTTATCAAGTGTTTTAGCGAACTCAACATAATCAGTATCATCTGAGCTTTCTGCTATCATAGCCATTGGCGTAACCGAAATTCTCTTATGAATGATAGGTACGCCGTACTCCCTCTCGATTTGCTCACCAACTTTAACCAGATGCTCAGCCTTTCGAGTTATTTTATCGTATATTTTACGTCTTGCTTCTTTACCATCAAAGGAGCAACAATCTCGTAGAGAAATGCCCATTGTTATTGTTCTTATATCCAGATTTTCTTCCTGGATCATTTTTAAAGTTTCAAGTACTTCTATAGGCCTAATCATCGTCCCACCCCTTAAATTCTATGCATTGAGTTAAAAACATCTTCATGCTGAATCTTTATTGTTAGTCCAAGTTCATTGCCCTTATCTTCCAATAGCGATGACAGCTTTCCAAGCTCATATTTTGAATTTGAGATGTCTACAAACATAACCATTGTAAAAATATCCTGCATTATTGTTTGTGAAATATTCAAAATATTAACGTTACAATCAGCCAAAATAGCACTAATAGCGGCTATTATACCAACCCTATCCTTGCCTATTACAGTTATTATTGCTTTCATGGTACCCTCCTTATTTAGAGAACGTATAATTTAAAGCGGTTTTTATTTTAATTTTTCCGTAATGTATTAATTTCTATATGCTCTGTATACAATGTTCATTTAAAATATTATAGCAACACAGTTTATATTATGCAATTATAATATAATTAAACTTGCAGATTTTTTTCAATTTATAATAAACTTTATGTAAATAGACCGCGGTGTTAAAGGTTATATTGACTTAATCGCATTTTTATCTATGCAATTTTTTATTGCTATAATTTCTTTTTCAGTTAATTCTAGTTTATTAAACAAATCAGGCCTTTTTAAAAAGGTCCTTATAAGAGATTGCATTTTTCTCCACTCTTCAATATTCGCATGGTGTCCTGAAATTAAAATATCCGGAACTGTCATACCATTATAATCAAAGGGTCTTGTATATTGTGGGTATTCTAGCATACCATTGTAAATTGACTCATTTGAAAATGCCTCCTCGTTTGCTAAAACATCAGGCACCATTCTGCTTATGCAGTCTATTAGCACCATTGCAGGAAGCTCTCCACCTGTCAATACATAATCCCCAATAGATATTTCTTCATCAATTAGCCCTTCAATTACCCGTTCATCTATACCTTCGTAGTGTCCACATAAAATCACAAGCTGATCCTCTTTTGAAAGCTCAATAGCCTTCTTCTGGGTCAAAACTGTGCCTTGAGGGCTCATATAAATTGTTTTTGGTTTTGTATCCTTTATCCACTTTATTGAGTTAAAAGCGTCAAAAATAGGCTGAGGCGTCATAACCATTCCGTTTCCGCCTCCATAGGGAGTATCATCCACCTTTTTGTGCTTATTTAATGAAAAATCCCTTATATTAATAGAATTGACTGTTATAATACCACTTTCCTGCGCTCTACCAATTATGCTTTCGCCCAAAACAGTGTCAAAAAGCTCTGGAAAGAGGGTTAGTACATCAAACCTAATCATCTAAAAGCCCCTCCGGTAATATAACGTCAATTCTTTTATTTGCTATGTCAACTTTCCTTATAACCGTTTTAAGCGCAGGAATTAGAACTTCCTTATACTTACTCGAACCTTTTACTATATAAACGTCGTTACTACCTGTTTCAAGAATTTCATTAACCTTGCCAAGACTTCCAAGTTCATTATCAAAAACTTCACAGTCAATAATGTCATCAATAAAAAAACTGTCCTCAGGAAGTATAATGGCATCCTTCTTATCTATTACAAGCATTGCCCCTTTAAGTTTTTCAGCTTCATTCATCTCATTTATCTCATTAAATTTAAGAATAACAGTTTGCTTAATATGTTTAATAGATGTAATGGTAAATATATTTATTTTACCATTTAACTTTACATTCACTTTTTTCAGTAATGCAAATCTCTCTGGATCGTCGGTTAAAGGAAGCACCTTAACCTCACCTTTAATCCCATGAGTATTTACTATTTTGCCTATATTTAAAAAATCCTCCATATTAACCGCCTTTCCACAGTAAAAAATTATAATTACAAAACAATTCAATGCTAATATATATATTTTAATTCTAATGCTACATTTTTTAAACGGGTATTAAAAATAAATTCTGGGAGTTTTACAAGATTCCCAGAATAATAATATGACAAAAAAAGGCGTTTATTAAAGCGCCTTTTTATTGTACAATTTCAACTACATATTTTTTGTCTTCTCTAACAGCAGAAGCCTTAACTATTACTCTAATAGCTTTAGCTATTCTTCCCTGTTTGCCGATTACCTTGCCCATATCATCATCAGCTACTCGTAGCTCAAGGACAGTGGCCCTTTCACCTTCAACTTCGGTTACTGAGACCTCGTCCGGATAATCAACTAGAGATTTTGCTAATGTTTCGAGGAGTTCTTTCATAATGATACCTCCCACAAAATCAGAATCAATTACTGATTCTATTCAGCTTTCTCTTCTACTTTCTCGCTTACTTTCTTAAGTAAGTACTTTACAGTATCAGTAGGTTGTGCTCCATTTTTAATCCACTTGTCAGCCTTTTCTACATCAATATTGATCTTTACAGGCTTATTGATTGGATCGTAAGTACCGATTTCCTCGATAAACTTACCATCACGAGGGGATCTTGAATCTGCAACAACAACTCTGTAGAATGGGCTCTTTTTAGCACCAATTCTCTTAAGTCTTATTTTAACTGCCATTTTATATTTCACCTCCTCAAAATAAACTTTTATATTTAAGCATAAATCAAAATGATAAATGCACTATAAACCTAGAAAGGTAATTTAAGATTACCAAAGCCTTTTTTACCACGCTTACCAGAATCCGAAATCATTTTAAACATCTTCTTCATCTCTTCAAAGTCCTTTAAAAGCCTGTTAACGTCCTGTATTGCAGTTCCACTTCCAGTAGCAATTCGCTTACGTCTATTTCCATTTACAATGGATGGATCAGTTCTTTCCTGTTTTGTCATTGACTGAATTATAGCCTCAGTATGACCCATTTTCTTTTCATCTATATCTGCGCTGTCAAGCATTTTAGCATTCATCCCTGGAAGCATTCCAAGTATCTGATTCAATGGTCCCATTTTCTTCAACTGCTGCATTTGGTCGAGAAAGTCATCCAGAGTAAACTGCTGAGTCCTCATTTTCTTCTCAAGTTCAAGAGCTTTCTTCTCATCAAAATTTTCCTGAGCCTTTTCAATAAGTGATAAAACGTCACCCATACCAAGAATTCTTGAAGCCATTCTGTCAGGGAAAAATGGTTCTATATCGCTAAGTTTTTCACCAACACATGCAAACTTAATAGGTTTACCTGTAACCGCCTTAACTGAAAGAGCTGCACCACCACGAGTATCTCCATCAAGCTTGGTGAGAATCAGACCATCTATTCCTAGCTTTGAGTTAAAACTCTCAGCAACATTTACTGCATCCTGACCCGTCATAGAATCAACAACTAAAAGTATTTCATGAGGTCTAACAGTTGACTTAATGTTAACAAGTTCATCCATAAGCTGCTCATCAATATGAAGTCTACCAGCGGTATCTATGATTACTAGGTCATACTGTTTTAATTTAGCGTGCTCTATTGCAGCCTTAGAAATTTCAACAGGACTATTATTATTCTCTATTGTGAAAACAGGAACATTAAGCTGTCCTCCAACTACCTGGAGCTGCTTTATTGCAGCAGGACGATAAACGTCACAGGCAACTAAAAGTGGAGTCTTACCTTGCTTTCTTAGGATGCTCGCAAGCTTTCCACTAGTTGTAGTCTTACCTGCACCCTGGAGACCAACCAGCATAATAACTGTTGGTGGTTTAGATGCGAAAGTGACTTTACTATTGCTACCACCCAAAAGTTCTACCATTTCTTCATTAACTATCTTAATAACCTGTTGACCGGGAGTAAGACTTTCGAGCACATCAATTCCAACAGCCCTCTCGGAAACCTTATTTATAAAATCCTTTACAACTTTAAAGTTAACATCAGCTTCAAGAAGTGCAAGCTTTATCTCTCTCATCATTTCCTTAACGTCTTTTTCGGTAACTCTTCCCTTGCTCTTGAATTTCTGCAATGTTTTTTGTAGTTTTTCCGACAATCCTTCAAAAACGGCCATTCAAGCACCTCCCGCCTATTTAAACAGTCTTTATTATATCCTTAATCACTTTTTCGATACTATCGAGCTTATGACTTATATCTTGTGATACATTGGCTTTATCTATGGATTCTATTAATTTCAAAGCTAATAATGCTTGTTTTCTTTGCTTAGTAAACTTATCAACGAGGCCAAGTTTTAACTCATATTCAAAAAGTGTTGCCTTGCCTCTTTTGATATTATCAAATACGCCTTGTCGGCTAATTCCACGTTGCTGGGATATTTCACTTAAGGATAAGTCGTCATTAAAATGCAATTCCATTATCTCAAGCTGTCTTTCTGTAAGCATCTGTCCATAAAAGTCAAGAAGCAGAGACATTTCAAATATATCATCCATAGCACACCCGTCAAGTTAATTTACTTTACAATCTATTTTAGTGTATACCTCGAAGTTTGTCAAGTAAATTTCTTTACAGATGTTAAGATAATAAGGAAAGTTCAAAAGGGTATAGAATCCTCTTTTGAATTTTTCCTATGCCGATGGCACTAAAAATATAAAGATAACATTATAAAGCCAAAAGTGTCATTCTGAGCGTAGCGAAGAATCTGAGTATTTAGGTATAATCATTTATTGATTTCCACCTTCAAAGCTTAGCTGCCATTGAATACCGAACTTATCAGTTACACTTCCGTAGCATTCGCTCCAGAATGTTTTTTGAAGTTCCATATCGACAGTACCGCCCTCTTTGAACTTATTGAATAATGATTGAATTTCATCCTTATCCTTGCTAACTAATGTTAGGCCTATGTTGTTCCCTACAATGAATTTATTACCAGGAAAAGTATCAGAGAACATCACTTTGGTTCCACTAATGTTAAGTTCTGCGTGTAATACTAGGTTTTTTGCTTCCTCAGGAAGTGGAAATTGTGGATTAGGTGGTGTATCTCCAAAGGCCATAATTTTTGGCTTTTCAGTCCCAAAAGTCTCTGAATAAAACTCTACTGCTTGACGACAGTTCCCATTAAAATAAGTATATACATTAATAGCCATTTACGTCTCTCCTTTGTATTTTAATTGTTAGTCATAATTCAAATGACCAAATTAAATTACCCTAAATACAAAATCCCTAAACAAAAGTAGTATAGAAAAATATAAAGCAAGAAAGTAGAATTTAGAGGTAAAACTTTAATTATCAAATATTATAGTTATAGAAATCATTACAAATTATTCATAAAAATATAAGCTACTTTACTTTTTATAAATAGAACTGTGTTAAAATAATAGAAAATGATTTTGTAAAGGACTGATAGACATGGAGCTTACTAAAATAAACGGAAACACATATTATATAAATGCACCAACAAATATTGGAATTTACACCTTCAATAATAAAAACTGTATTCTAATTGATACAGGTATTAATAATACTGCTGCAAGAAAAATAGATACTGTTTTGACTGAAAACAAATTACATACAAAATATATAATCAACACTCATAGTCATGTTGACCATTGCGGTGGTAACAATTATTTTAAAGAAAACTATACTGGTTGCCTTGTATACACTTCAGCAAAAGAAAAGTTATGTATGGAGAATCCCGAAATAAGACCGAACATGCTCTATACTTCATACCCTGTCAAAGAACTTGAAGATGAGTTTAAAGGCACTTCTGTTGATTTCGTATTGGATTATGGAACTAATAAAATAAACGATGATAAATTTGAGATTATAAGCCTTAAAGGTCATTCGCCTGAAGGTGTTGGGATTATTACCTCAGACAGAGTATGCTTTTTAGGTGACTCTATTTTCAGTAACTCAATTTTAGACAAATACTCTTTCCCATATTTATTTAACATCGAAGAAACCTTAAATACTTTAGATAAAATTAAGGATATCGATGCAGACTTCTTTATGGTGAGTCATGCAAACTCTATTTTTACAAGAGACGAAATTACGGCTCTTGTAAATAGAAATGTTGGAAATATTAGAAGTTACCTAGATGAAATGTTAGAACTCTTGAACGAGCCCCATTCAAAAGAGGAACTTCTTGAAAATATCATTATATTAAATAATCTATTTATAAACTTCAGACAATATCATCTGAATTTCTCTTCTATGTCTGCATTCCTAGCTTACCTTTGTAACAAAGGTGAAGTTAAGTACTCAGTGGAAAATGGAAGAGTGTATTATTACAAGGTGTAATAAGCAGGCGCACTTTGTGCGCCCTTAACTACTAATTATTTCGTAATTTCATACCAAGTGGTGTCGCTTTCACCAATATCAAATTCTATAAATCCATTACAGGATACAGCATTTAAAGCTTCTTTCCTGTTCCCCTCTGAATCTAAAGGATAAATAGAATAGTCTCTTCCATGTCCTGAAACAGACAGTTTGACACGTCCAGTTACTGCTTTCATAAGAACTGGTGCCTTCCCCCAGTTTTTCAGTCCCTGTTGATCATTTTTTTCTTCATTAGTATTTATTTGAGAGGAAACCACAGTAAGAAGCATTTTATCTGAAGTTTCAATTTTTTTCCCATCAATAGAAGTTAAAAAGATTGAAGAGTCAGAGGAATCCTTGATTTCTAGGTTTTTTAATATAATACTTTTTCCTGACAAAAAGCCAACCGCTCCTTGAAATCTATCTGTATCAAAGGTTAAAAACTCTTTGCCCTGCTCACTGTTATCCCACATTATCTCACCAGTATCGCTCTTTAATACCTTTGAGTTGGTTAACTGCTCTAAAACATCCTTTGAAATCAAGTCTGAAGAATCAGTTGTCTTTTCAACATCAAAACTTGACTTCCTAACCATATGCAAATAAGGCATAAAATTCGGGAAAGTGCCGTTTATTCCATAGTCAACAGCCCCTGACTTATTTATAAAGCTTGCTAAAACATCATTTTTTGAATAATTGAGAGAATATTTTTCCTTTGCACTATTAAAATCTCCCCTGATAAATGCCAGAGCTAAGGCAGGCATTTGAGACATTTTACCTGGATTGCTTCCGACTTCAAACCAACTGTCTATTTTGCCTGAGTCCCACCCACTCTGTGATCCATGATAGGTATATATAAACAAACCATCCCAATCCTGAAAAAGCGAATACGCAGCTAATATTCCAGCTTCCTCGTAATCATAATCATTGGGGAAAACATCATTCCACTCACTTACAACCAGAGGCTTACCTTCTACAGAAGACATAGAATATCTAATTATTGGTGATGAATTAAAGGAAGTCCCCGGATTATAGATAAAGCTGTTGCTGGAAACCAGAGAACGATTAGTCTGCTTGAAATTATTCTTGTCAAAGCGAGTACCTGGAAAGGATGGATGATCCCAGTATCCATGGGCGTCAATGTAGTCACCCTCGTTCTGTGCCATAAGATCTGCCTGCCCATTGTAGTTGTTGCTCGAAGAAACTGGAACCTTTATACCCAAATCATCATGAATATATGTATTCATATCCTTGAAAAAGTCTTTCTCAAGTGAATAATAAAACTCAGTATTATCCTGAAGCCTTTTATCTGTATAGGCAAAACGATTATCCCAGGCGGTCCTGTTTACATTAGATACATCAAGGGACTCATCCTGCTCTAGTCCTTTTATACCAGTCTCGTTTAAAGTGACATTATCAATAAATATCTCCCCTGATGCTTTTCCCATAAGAAATGAAAGTCTGGTAATTTCATCGGTGGTAGAATTTGCAATAAAATTAAATGAATAATCTGTCCATTCAGAAGTTAGGCTTGCTTTGCCTGAAAGGCCATAATTTGTCCAGGGTGATTTCTCTTTGCCAAAGGATACAGATATTTCCTGATTATTATCTGACTTTGCATTGAATTTAAAAGTATACTTCTTACCTTTTTCCAGGTTGATCCCTAATTGTTTTAATTGTAAAGCGCTTTGTTCTTTACCAGAAGTTAAAATATCTATTTTTACCTGATTATCTTCTGTAATTAAATCCGCTTTCACGCCGCTATGTATCTCTTTTACCCAGCCATTTTCCAACGACTCATCAAAGATTCCGTTTTTTACAAGGTTCTCTCCTTCTGTTTTTTTATTAATATCCCAGGCAGACTTTAAATCTTCCGTGCTTACATATTTATTTTGAAGCCATTGGTTAAACTTGGAGTCCAATTCTTTTCTATAATACTCAGGAAGAGCCTCATCTGTTTTACCAAATAAAGCGCCATTTGTCCAGGCTGTAAAAAGTGAATTTTCATTGGTAGTTTCAACAAGGGCAACGCAAGGTTCATCATTATAACTACTTTCTGTATATGGGTTATAATGGGTAAGAAGCTTTTTAGCATAGTCTTTTTCGAGATCAATTAGTTTTTCATCAAAAAGAGTCACTTGCTTTGAATTTCTAGGCAGATATTTGGCATCTACTATACCGTCGGTTTCAGTGAATTTTCTGCCTACGTGCAGGTTTATATCAACGTAAATACCATTTTGCTTAAATTGAAATATTAAATAATCCAGCTTATCTAGCTGTTCTTCGTCAAGAGTTGAAGTGTTTTTAAGACTTTTGTTAAAAATTCCGTTTGGTGCATAATTTGAATCCATATGATGAAGTCTAACCATGTTAAAGCCGTATTTAGCCATATGAGCAGCAACTTTTTCGGCTTCCTCATGGGTGGGAAAATTTGCGCCACCAGAAAGATTTGTTCCCCAGAACCTCATACGGGTACCATCTTCAAAGAAAAAGTGCCCATCTTTGATTTTCAAAAACCCATGTTTGCCAGCTGGTGCATCCAAAACGAGCTTTCCCACATTTATAACATTATCTGACTTATCATCCCAAGGAATAGTAAATGGAAACCACTGATCTGAATTACTTAAAAGATTTGATGAAGGTTTTCCATCATCAAAATAAGAATATCCAGTAATTAATACACTAAAGAAAATGACAAAAACTAATGGCAGAGCAATAAACTTTTTCTTCATACTATTACCCCTTTGAATCATTTATTGGTACCACAATTTATAGCACCCAAAACAAATTTATATATGTTTATCGGCTATTAACATTTTACTCTTCATAAGTAAAAAAAACACTTATCTTCTTATTTTAGTATACAATCAAAAATGGACGCCATATTGGCGCCCATTAATTAGAAAAAGCTTATCTGATTGGTCTCAGGCATTCCTTTTAGGCAACCCTGCTGCTCCAATATTTCAATAACCGTTTTGGATACCTTGGCGCGTATCCTCAATTCATCATTGGATAGAAATTCACCATCTTTTCTTGTTTCAACAATATTCTGAGCGGCCGTAGTACCAAGGCCCTGAAGGGCATTTAAAGGTGGTCTTATCCCATCTTCAGTAATCTGGAACTTCGAGGCATCAGATTTATACAAATCAATTGGAAGGAAGTTAATCCCTCTGGCATTCATCTCATTAGCAACTTCAAGTATAGTAAGGACGTTCTTTTCTTTAGTAGTCATATTATTTCCTTTTGGTTCAATCTCCTTTATTGCTTCTAGTATCTTTTGTCTTCCATGAGTCATCAAAGCTGCGTCAAAATCATCAGCTCTGACAGAAAAATATGCTGTATAGAAAGCTTCTGGATAGTAAACCTTAAACCATGCAATTCTAAAAGCCATCATAACATAGGCTGCTGCATGGGCTTTTGGAAACATATACTTTATTTTTTGACAGGAGCTAATATACCATTCCGGCACATTATTAGCCTTCATTATTTCAATATATTCGTCTTTAAGTCCCTTACCTTTTCTAACGTCCTCCATAATTTTAAAGGCTGTTTTAGGAGGGAGGCCTTTATGAAGAAGATAAATCATTATATCATCACGACAGCAGATAGAGTCTGACAAGGTACATATACCATCTCTTATTAGCTCCTGAGCATTATTCAGCCAAACATCAGTACCATGAGAGAGTCCAGAAATCCGTATAAGCTCAGAAAACTCTGTAGGCCTTGTGTCCACAAGCATCTGACGAACAAATTTTGTTCCAAACTCAGGTACGGCAAAGGTACCTACCTCGCTGTTAATGTCCACTGGTTTAATACCAAGAGCTTCGGTTCCACTGAAGAGACTCATAACACGTTTCTCACCAATTGGTATAGTTTGAGCATTTATCCCAGTCAGGTCTTCAAGCATCCTAATTACTGTAGGATCGTCATGTCCAAGCAAGTCAAGCTTTAATATGCTTCCATGTAGAAAGTGATAATCAAAGTGTGTAGTTATAATATCTGATTGAGTATCATTTGCAGGGTGCTGAATTGGGGAAAAATCATATATTTCCTTTTCCATTGGTACTATCATAACACCACCAGGGTGCTGTCCTGTAGTCCTTTTTATACCTGTACATCCTTTTATGAGTCTATTAATCTCTGCATTAGGCAGTATAGTGTTTCTGTCATCTAAATAATTTTTAACATATCCATAGGCTGTCTTATCTGCTACAGAAGCTATGGTGCCTGCTCTAAAAACATGACCTACTCCAAAGAGTTCTTCCGTATACTTGTGTATTATTGACTGATATTCACCAGAAAAATTCAAGTCAATATCAGGTTCTTTATCTCCGTCAAAGCCAAGGAAGGTCTCAAATGGAATGTCATATCCATCCTTCTTTAAAGGCTTTCCACAATTAGGGCAAACTTTATCAGGAAGGTCAAAACCACAGGAAAAACTTCCATCAGTGATAAACTCACTATGTTTGCAGTTTGTACAAATATAGTGGGGTTCTAGAGAGTTAACCTCCGTAATACCTGTCATGTTTGCAACAAATGATGACCCGACTGAACCTCTTGAACCTACCAAATATCCGTCACTGTTAGACTTGTGAACCAGCTTCTCTGCAATAAGGTACATAACTGCAAAACCATTTTTTATAATAGAATTCAGCTCTTTTTCAAGCCTTTTTTCAACTAATTCAGGAAGAGGGTCTCCATAAATTTCTTTTGCCTTGGCATAACTCATGTTTTTAATGTCTTCTTCCGCACCATCAATATGTGGTGGGAAAACGCCTTCAGGAACGGGAGCAATGTCACCTATCATATCCGCTATTTTATTGGTATTAGTAATAACAACTTCCTTAGCCTTGGCACTTCCAAGATAATCAAATTCCTCAAGCATCTCTTCTGTAGTTCTAAAATAAAGTGGTGCCTGATTATCGGCATCGGAAAAGCCCTTGCCAGCCATGAGAATTCTCCTAAAAACCTCATCCCTTGGGTCAATAAAGTGAACGTCACAGGTAGCAACAACAAGCTTATTATACCGTTCACCAAGTTTAATTATCTTCTTGTTAATCTCCTTTAGCCTTTCATTATCTTCTACTCTACCGCTGTCTACTAAAAATTTATTATTACCCAAAGGCTGTATTTCAAGGTAATCATAAAATCTTATAATTTTAGATATTTCATCATTGCTCCTATCCTCAAGAATTGCGGTGTAAAGCTCACCAGCCTCACAGGCAGTTCCTAGTATTAGACCGTCTCTGTGCTCCATCAAGAGTTTTTTGGGAACTCTTGGCCTTTTATGATAGTATTTTAAATGTGACTCAGACACGATTTTATATAAATTCTTAAGACCAATTTCATTTTTAACTAGTATTACAGCGTGATAAGTCTTTCCCTTTTTATAATCAATTTCACCGTCGAAGGCTTCATCCATCTTATCAAGCCTTAAAACGCCCTTAGTTTTTAAGGTTTCCATACAATTTGTTAAAATATCAGCCGTTGCCCTAGAATCATCAATCGCTCTGTGATGGTTTAGAAGGTCAACTTTTAGGTGCTCTGCGACAACATTCAAACGATGGCTTTTAAGCTGTGGGAACATCTTTCTGGAAAGCTGAAGGGTATCTAAAAAAGGAAAGTCAAAGTCCTTTTTAAACTTTCTAGCAGCATGCCTAATAAATCCAACATCAAAGGAAGCATTATGTGCTACAAGGACACTTCCCTCACAAAAGGAAAGAAAGCTATCAATGACATCTTCCATTACAGGGGCATCCTTTACCATTTCGTCAGTAATACCCGTTAGTTGAGTTATCTTAGCGGGAATAGGTATTTGAGGGTTTACAAAAGTACTAAAAGTGTCTATTATCTCTCCATTTACTACTTTTACTGCGCCAATCTCTGTCACAGCATCCCTTTCAGAACTAAGACCTGTAGTCTCTAAATCGAAAACCACAAAAGCGTCATCTAAAGTCTGCTCCTTAGCACCAACTACTATAGGCACACCGTCGTCTAAAATATAGCATTCCATACCATAGATTATTTTTATATTGTGCTTTTTTGATGCTGCAAAAGCATCTGGATAAGCCTGTACCACACCATGATCAGTAATTGCGATGGCTTTATGCCCCCATTGAGCAGCACGTTTTACAAGTTCACTAACCGGTGTAACTCCATCCATGGTACTCATCTGAGTATGGAGGTGGAGTTCAACCCTCTTTTCTTCTGCGGTATCCATTTTCATACTTTTTGTCTGTTCAATTATATCCGATGCAAAAATAGTTACTTCTTTGGAGAATTTATCATACTGTGAATCTCCTCTGACCTTTACAAAGGAACCATCCTTTAACCTATCACTTAATGCTGAAAGCTTGTCCTTTTCAAGGAAAAGCTTAACCGTAATTGAACTTGTAAAATCAGTCATATCGAACATAAATAATATCTTACCGCTTCTAATTTCTCTTGTTTCTACTTTGAAAATCTCACCTCTTACTGCAAGCTTTCCACTATCTTGAGTAACGGTATTTATATCAACCGCCTGATCGTTAAAGAATTTGCCTAATACAACCTCTGCAGGTTGAGACTTGGAAGCAGCTGAAACATTGGTTTTAGCTGTGACTGAAGCCTTTTCAGCTTTTGACTTTTCATCAAGAGAAGAAGCGTTAGCGATCATAGCATTGTTTACAATTTTTATTTCCTGCACTTCTTTTTGTGCTATATATTTTTCAATGGACTCTTCATTCACGTCTTCGTCAATGAAATAGACCTTTACAGTCAGTCCAAATGCATCTAAAAGGTATCTCTCAATGAGTTTATCACATCTTCTGATACATAGCATTTTGTTCCCTTTAGTTGTAAGCATTATCTTGAGTTTATTTTCAGAAACCTGATATTTTGAATCCTTTAAAATTCCACGACTCATGGCAACATATGAATTTGCATGGAAAATTATACTGTCCCAGTAGCATTTTACGGCAGTCTCAAAATCCAGATTCAGACAAAAATGAGGTTTAATAGTGATTGACTCAAAATCATAAGTATCTGTAATAAGCTGTTCCAGCTTTCTTAAATCAGAAGCCTCTGCCAGATTATCCATATCAAGGCCGATCTCAAGCCTTTTGCTTTTTTTAAACAAATTAATGTAAGAAACTCTCGCATTTTCAAACAAAGTAAATATATAATTGTCTCTATCAAGCTCACCAAAAAGCTCCTTGATTGTTTTTTCCTCAACTGCAGTATTTTGCATGAAAATGACCCCTTTAAAATTCATATTTTACTTATAAATTCTCTATCTCTTTAAACAGCTCTTCTACTACATACTCTTGAGGAACCTTCCTCAAAATAACACCTTTTTTAAATATCAGCGCTTCTCCATCGCCGCCAGCTATGCCTATGTCTGCTTCTCTGGCTTCTCCTGGCCCGTTCACAGCACAGCCCATGATAGCAACTTTTATGTCTTTATCAAGGCCTTTTAGTTTCTCTTCAACTTCGTGAGCTATTTTAACAAGGTCAATTTTGGTTCTTCCACACGTGGGGCATGAAATAAACACAACACCTTTTTTTCTATATTCTAATGCTTTTAAAATCTCAATACCAACTGGAATTTCCTCCACCGGATCATCAGTTAGTGAAACCCTTATAGTGTCTCCAATGCCCTCAGCTAAAAGTGTGCCAATTCCTATGGCAGATTTTATTGTGCCACGGTATTTTGTTCCGCTTTCCGTAACGCCCAGATGTAAAGGGTAATCACAACTTTTAGATAGAAGCCTGTATGCTTCTATAGTCAGTGGAACACTCGATGACTTTATAGAAATTGCAGTATCAAAAAAATCAAGATTTTCTAAAATGGCTACATGTCCAAGAGCACTCTCTACCATTGCTTCTGGACATACTCCACCATGTTTTTCAAGTAGCTGCTTTTCAAGAGAGCCCGAATTAACACCAATTCTAATTGGTATCTTACGCTCTTTTGCCAAAGTGACTACCTTTTCAACTCTGTCTCGCTCCCCAATATTTCCTGGATTTAGCCTTATCTTATCTACTCCGCTTTCTATTGACTGTATAGCCAGTCTAAAGTCAAAGTGTATATCTGCAACCAGTGGTATGTGAATTTGCCTTTTAATGTCCTTTATTGCTAATGCTGCCTCCATATCAGGTACTGCAACTCTTATGATGTCACAGCCTGCCCCTTCCAGGCTTAAAATCTGCTCTACAGTGGCTTTGACATTCTGTGTTGGAGTATTTGTCATTGACTGAACAGTAACGGGCGAATCGCCCCCAATTGGAACATTCCCCACAAATATTTTTCTTGTTGTTCTTCTATTAATCATTTTCCCTCCTACACAAACATTAATATTAAATAAAGTTTAAATTGAATTTGTGCCTAATTCGAAAAACATCAAATTAGGCACAAGTATTTTTTATTTATATTTACATTATATTTACATTATATTTATATTTTATTGAACAATCTTATTATATCATTTGATGTAGTAAAAATCATTAGAATAATTAGGAGAACGAATCCTACAAGTGAAATTGCAGCTTCCTTTTCTGGCGGAATAGGCTTCTTTCTTATAGCTTCAACCAGTAAAAGAAGAATCTTGCTACCATCTAATGCAGGGAAGGGAATCAAGTTAACTATACCTAGATTAATACTTATTAATGCAGAAAAACTCAGTAAATTAATTAATGTAGCCATAAACCCTGGACTTTGCTGAACAACTGTGCCAATTGTACTTACAATTCCAACTGGTCCCATTAAGTTTTTGGTTGAAATAGTACCGTTTATAAGCCATAGGATGTTATAGTACATTTGTCTTGTATTTGAATAACATGACACGAAGGACTGCTTTAGAGTTTTTACAAATCCTCCTTTATCATTTGCGAAGTTAAAGCCTGCATAATACTGTTCAGGAATTTTTTGTACCATTGGTGTCACTAATCCAACGGACTGTTGTTTACCGTCACGTTCAATAGTAACATCAGCCGGTTTCTCTTGATTAGCTGTTAGATAGTCATTTAGTTCCTGTCTGTTGCTGATTTTAGTATCATTTACTTTAACAATCCTGTCACCTGACTTAATTCCTGCTTTTTCAGCAGGAGAGTCTTTTGATACTGCATCAACTAAATTGCTGTCAGTACCGTCTGCGGCCTTTGGTGTAAACCCTAAAAGGTACCTAGTTGTTTCTTCAAATTTTTGAGGTACAAAAGATGTTTTAAATTCTTTTCCATCTCTCTCATAGACCATTTCAGCAGGAGAGCCTTTTGTACCATACATAAACAGCATGGCATCCATATAATCATATATCTTTTTGCCATCATAACTTTTTATAATATCATCTTTTTGAAGGCCCGCAACTGTTGCAGGACTCTTGTCTGCAATTTCATTTATTCTACTTGTACTGTACCCGGAATAGTTAAATACAAAAAAGAAAAATATTATAGCTATAATAAGATTCATTATAGGACCTGCTGCAATAACTGCAAGTCTTACAAGAATAGGCTTTCTGTTAAATGCTCTTTCATTATCAGATGATTCTTCTTCGCCTTCCATCCTAACATAACCACCTAGAGGAATGGCTCTAAGGGTATAGGTCGTTTCTCCTTTTTTTACAGCAAAAAGTTTAGGACCCATAAATAGTGAAAACTCGTGTACCAATATCCCAGACATTTTTGCTACAATAAAATGGCCAAATTCATGTACAATAATTAAAACGCTAAGCACCAAAAGTGCAATAATAATCGGCATAGTTACCTCCTAAATTAATTAACAATTATTTGTTTTCTTGCCCACTTGTCTACTTCTATTATATCATCTATGCTTGGCTTAATATTCACAATATGTTTTAACATTATATTTTCAACAATATCGCCAATCTGATAAAACTTTATTTTCTCCTGTAAAAATAGCCCAACGGCTATTTCATTTGCTGCATTCATAACTGCTGGCATTGTCCCACCAGTTTTAAGTGCTTCAAAAGCCAACTTTAGACATTTAAAGGCTTCGAAATCTGGTTTTTCAAATGTCAAAGCAGACAGCTTTGTAAAATCGAGTTTTGAAAAGTTTGCTTCTGCTCTCTTTGGATATGTAATTGCATACTGAATAGGTAGCCTCATATCAGGTGCTCCAAGCTGCGCTATTACTGAACCATCAACATATTCAACCATTGAGTGTATAACACTTTGTGCATGTACTACAACTTCTATTTTACTACTTTCCATACCAAATAGCCATCTTGCCTCAATTACTTCAAGCCCTTTGTTCATCATAGATGCTGAATCTATGGTAACTTTATGCCCCATACTCCAATTAGGATGTTTCAAAGCCTGAGCCAAGGTTACATTTTTTAATTCTTCTTTAGAATACCCTCTAAAAGGTCCCCCAGATGCTGTCAAAATAAGTTTTTCTATTTCATTTTTGTTTCCACATCTCAGACATTGAAAAATAGCAGAGTGCTCACTATCAACTGGTAGTATATCTACATTATTAGCTTTAGCGAGTTCCATTACTAATGAGCCAGCTGCAACCAATGTTTCTTTATTTGCAAGAGCAATATTCTTTCCTTTTTTAATTCCTTCAACTGTAGGCACTAAACCTGCTATACCGACAATTGATGTGACAACAAGCTCAGCCGATGGCACAGTTGCAACAGCTATTAGCCCCTCTTGGCCAAAATGTATATCACATTTATTCCCTATCTTTTTTTTAAGCTCTAATGCCAACGCTTCTGTACCAACTGATACTATTTTAGGAGAAAACTCATTTATCTGTTGTTCAAGTAGTTCAATGTTTGAATTTGCAGAAAGCCCTTCAACTTTAATTCCTAGGTTTCTAACACAATCTAAAGTCTGCGTACCAATT
>Ga0123336_10001388_pt1 | contig 22266 bp, 16 predicted proteins | sample SSSSmetaG_FD_96466 | JGI IMG/M metagenome (GOLD analysis project Ga0123336, IMG submission 96466) | Glacier valley bacterial and archeal communities from Borup Fiord, Nunavut, Canada, to study Microbial Dark Matter (Phase II) - ​SSSS metaG | ecosystem: Environmental > Aquatic > Freshwater > Ice... | reverse complement strand
CGTCTTTCATATAGGTGTAGTTTGGTTCGTCGTAGCCGAACCACGCCCAAATAGGTTTCATGGGTCCTTTATCTTTAGAGAGATCAATATTGATGATCGCAGGTTTTGTTGACTCCTGATTATAACCCCGGATACTGATTGTTGTGAGCGCAATGAAAAGAAGGGATTTGAAATAGTTCATGTTTATTTGGTTTAAATGGATAATCAGTTTTGGCTTTATGTGATGAAATTTATTTTAACCACGGTGGTCCACAAAGTCATTCCTCTGTGAACCTCAGTGTTACCTATTCCCTCCTCCTTGGTTAAAAAAATTATCGGTAACTAAACGGTATTCCTTCATCCACATAATCCTGCAACTCTTTGTTCTTCACTAACGGACCTAACATAAATAATAATACAAAAAGACCTATCAACGCCATCACGCCAAAGCCTACGAACAAAACATTGTAAGCAACAGCATAGCTAAAAGATGCTGAAACATATTTTAGGGTAATGCCTGATAACGATTGAAAAATCGCTCCGCCGATTCCATTGCCGATACATGCTAATCCCCATGCTGATGCGGCTGCACTTTTTGGCACCACATCAGCAGGCAGTGCAAGAATATTCGCTGTATAAGAAGTATAACCGAAACCCGCCAGTCCAAAAATTACCAGCGCGGTCATTGGCGTAGATACAATATAAGGTGCCATCAATAAAGGCACACTCATTATTATGCCGGATATACCCAGCGCTATCTTTCTCGCTTTAGGGATCGGGACACCTTTCTTTATAATAAATTGGGTAAAATATCCGCCGCCGATATTGCCAACATCGGCCATGATAAAGGGTATCATGGCATACCAGCCGATCTTTTTCAGATCCCAGTGATGCACGTCCACCAGGTAACGCCCTATCCAGAAAGTAACAAAATACCATACCGGCTCGATAAATATCTTTGCCAGCAATAGCCTGGAGACAAACTTATTTTTCAATAATTTCAACGGCGGTATCACCCTTGCTTTAGATTCCTTTACTGCGTTTTCAGGGGTATAGTAAGAGAACCAGAATACTACCAGCCACAGGTAGCCGAAAACAGCAAGAATGATAAATGTTGATTGCCAGCCATAGTTTGCACTCATTACCGCTATCAGGGGCGGCACTATGATAGCACCCAGCGCGGAGCCGCTGTTAAATATTCCTGAGGCGGTTGATCTTTCATGAGGCGGGAACCATTCGCTGGTAAGCTTTAATGCCGCGGGCCAGTTACCGGCTTCGCCGATACCCAGTAAGAACCGGCAGATGCCAAATTGAAACGGTGTTACCGCGAAAGCATGTATCAACCCTGCCGTAGTCCAGAACGCCATGCAAAGTGAGTAGCCAATCCTTGTCCCCAGCTTATCGATTATCAGTCCCGAGAAGGCATTCGATATCATGTAAGCTACAAAAAATGCTGTCCCGATATAACCGAAAGCATCATCGGGAATCAGCTTACGCAGATCTCCGTCTGCGCTTAAATAATTAAACGATAACCTGTGCACATAGTTAAGTACCGTGGCGAAGAAAGCCATGCTTACCATCACCCATCGCATCTTCAGCGGTTTGGCACTATTGACTAATGTTTCCATCGGGGCTTATTTTGCAGATACATTAAACTGTGAGCGCAAACGGATATCCTCAGACGAACTGCCGATCATTACATCGATGGCTTCTGTCTCAACGCGGAAGTCATGAATCTCTTCATCGTAAAATGCAAGCTTACTTCCCGCGATATTAAATGAAATAGCTTTTGATTCACCCGGTTTTAAACTTACGCGCTGAAAACCTCTTAACTCTTTAACAGGCCGTTTGAGGCTCGGCGACACATCATGGATATATAGCTGCATCACTTCGTCTCCTGCTACTTTGCCGTTATTTTTAATAGTTGCAGTTACAGTTATATTTCCGGTAGCTACAATTTTTTTGGAAGATAAGGTAAGATTAGAATAGATGAATTCGGTATAGCTTAATCCATGCCCGAAAGGAAACAGTGGTTTGCCATTTATATACATATAGGTAAAGCCCTTAGTAACATCATATTCTTCCTGTGAAGGAACCTGGCTTTCGGTAGCATAAACCGTTAAAGGCATTTTGCCACCCGGATTGACATTACCAAAAATAACATCGGCGGTTGCATTACCACCCTGCTCCCCACCCCACCAGGCTTCTATTATAGCGGGTGCATATTGTTTTATATAAGGGATCGTAAGCGGTCCTGCGTTCATTAATACAACGATAGTTTTCGGATTTACTGCCAGCACAGCTTTCACCAGTTCTTCCTGGTTTCCCGGCAGTTGAAGTGAAGTGCGGTCGCGGCCCTCGGCTTCTATGGCCAGTGTAGTGCCAATATAAACAATTGCAACATCAGCCTTGGCTGCTATTGCTACCGCTTTTTTTAGTTCTTCTTCTTTATCAAATAGGGGCAGGTTCAATTCTTTCCGCGGCGGCGCTATCTCCGCCCCGGCAGCAAATAATATTTCAGTCCCCGGCGCCATGCGGTTTTTTATCCCTTGTAAAGGCGTCACCGCATTCAACGGTCTGCCACTATAACCGCCCGGTGTAAAAAGATCTGCATGCGGACCAATGACCGCGATTGTTTTAACCTTATTTTTATCCAGGGGTAACGTGCGATTTTTATTTGTTAATAAAACAATTGATTCCTGCGCCGCTCTCAAGGCGAGTTGGATATGAGTTGAGCTGCCGATTATGTCGGGAGAAATCTTACTGTAAGGTACCACTTCGGGCGGATCGAATTCACCCAGTAAGAAACGGTCACGCATTACCCGCGACAGGGCTTCATTTACACGGGCTTCGGTAAGTAACCCTTTTTTAACCGCAAGCGGAATATATTGCATAAATTCTTTATCGGAAAAATCACAACCGGCAATGATAGATTTTGCTACAGCCTCCTCAAAACTCATCTGTCCTTTTTCATGACCGTTCACCATGGAGTTAACACCACCGAGATCCGACACTACAAAACCTTTAAATCCCCATTTGCCCCGGAGTATATCGGTAAGCATGTATTTATTGATATTATTCGGCACACCATTAATAGCGTTATAGGATGCCATCAGAGACTGTGCGCCGCCCTCCACAACACAGTCTTTAAAATGCGGAAGCCAGAATTCAAACAGCATGCGTTCACTAACGGTTGCCGACATCCGCTGGCGGTCTTTCTCGATATTATTCACAGCATAATGCTTAAGTGTGGAAACCAATTTCAAATACGCAGGATCATTTCCCTGTAAGCCTTTTACATGTGCCACACCGATACGTCCTGTGAGGAACGGATCCTCGCCAAAACATTCGTTGATCCTGCCCCAGTAAGGATTGCGGCTAATATTAATTACCGGTGACCGGTAGATCAGTCCCTTTTTATCACCTTTAAAAGCGGTATCCCTGTGCCAGCCATTGTATATGGCTCTTGCCTCATCGGATATAACAGTGGCTTCCTGGTAAACCAGCGCGGTATCCCAGGTGGCAGCCATGGCGATAGAAACCGGGAACATGGTAGTCGGCCGGTTCCATACAACGCCATGGAGACTTTGGTTCCATTTATCAGACTTGATTTTAAAACGGGGAATATCAGGACCGACGTGGTTTAAATACTGCGCTTTTTCTTCCAGGGTCATTTTTGAAATAAGGTCCTGAACCCTTTCGTCTACCGGCCTTTTATAATCCAGGTATATTTCTTTGGCGGTCATTTGTGCCATGGATAGACTATAGAACAGCAGCACCGGAAGTAATGCGGGTATTGTTTTACTGGCTATAACTTGAAAGTTTTTTTTCATTTGCTGTTTAGTTATCAATTTGTTTGTAGCACCTGAACAGATTCTGAATCAGAACTTACAGGATTGAATAATAATTCTCAGAATTTGTGACCTGCTTTCGCAATTACTAATAACTTTTTTATCTGAAAAATTCTTAAAATAATTTCTCCATCCTGTAAATTCTGATTCAACCTCGGCAAATTGTAGTGCCACCCAACCCTGTATGGTACCTTTTTATTTTTATAATCTCTTTATCTCTATTTGCTTTTCCTCTCCGCCATCAACCTGTAAAATATTCTTCAGTGCTCTTCCCATTCCTTTCCAATGAACACTCATGGTGTCACCATCTTCCAGTTTGACCTGGCTTCCAAAACTAAAAGCATCCGCGCCGAAGAAATGCACATGCGCCTGCAAAGGGACGCGGTGACCCGCATACTTAAAATGATGATATTCGAGGTTGGCAAGGTTGTGGCACATATTGTTCTCACCTGATTTAATAGCTGCTGACCAGAACAATTTATTGGCCCTGAACACACTTACTTTGCCAGTGAAGGAGGAAAAGTCAGCGCTTATAACCAACTCGGGGCCAATGGAACATTCTCTTAGTTTTGACGGAGCCAGGTAGAGGTAGTTCTTCTTTTCCATAACATGATCGGAAAATTCATTACCGGTAGTAAATCCTAATCTGTACGGTGTACCGTTTTTGTCGATAATATAAATACCGGCTATCTCCGGTTCTTCACCACCGTCACTCGCATATGGCGGAATTTGTAAAGGGGTTCCATGCGCTCTTAGTGTTGCGCCGCTTCCTTTATAAAACCACTCAGGCTGCACGCCTATAGATCCTTTTCCAGGAGTGCCACCATCTACACCCCACTGATAGATGAACATGCTGTCGGTAGGTTTATTTTCAGCAGATACGTGCATCATCTGGCGGTTAAGAGCGCTGTTTCTATGAGTCAGTCCTGTGCCGGATACAAGGCAACATAAAGGATTATCAGGATGATCATAAGAAGGTAACAATTGCCATTCGCTTTCACCATTGTAAACAGCGTCGTATTCAAGCAAAGTTTCTGACAAGCCCTTGTTGATTGCCGTTACAAGATCTATTTGGTGATGCAGCGCATCCAGCGCCAGTTGATAAACGGAAGCCGGATCTTTTATCAGTCTCAAAAAAGGTTCTTCTACCAGCGCTATCCTTCTTCCGGCTGAAGGGTTGTATAGTTGGACAAGGCGTGTTGATTTCATAATGATAAGTTCACAATTATAAATTGTTAAGTTGCTGTCCATCCACCATCAATGGAAAAACCGGCGCCTGTAGTATAACTTGAAGCGGGACTTGCGAGATAAAGCGCGATACCGACTATCTCATGCAGTTCTCCCCAACGGCCCATGGGAATTCTCGCTATAAAGGACTGGTATTTTTCCGGATCATTCAACAATGGAAGATTCATGTCTGTACCGAATGGGCCGGGTAAAATCGCATTGACGGTAATCTTTTCAGTGGCAACTTCAATAGCTAACGCACGCGTCAGTTGCAATATCGCTCCTTTGCTGGTCGCATAGGGTGTGCGGTCGGTGATAGCGGTTACAGAAAGCATTGAGCCAATATTAATGATTCTTCCATAACCATTTTTCTTCATTACAGGTATCACCTCTCGACAAGCGATCCAGCTACCGGTAACATTTACCTGCTGCACTTTATTAAAATCTTCAACCGATAAACTTTCAATAGCACCACGAATATTAATACCTGCCGAGTTAATGAGGATATCGATCCTTCCAAAGCGCTTAATCGTTTGCGTTACCACATCCTTGATATCCTGCTCTTTCAGAACATCACAACGAAAACTTATGCAATTGTTTTTGTATAATGATTTAATTTCCGCGATGGCGCTGGCATTTTGTGTTACATCCCGCGCGGCGATTACAACATCCGCGCCTGCTTCGGCGACAGTCTTTGCCATAACAAGGCCCAGTCCGCGGTTGCCGCCCATGATCAGCGCCACTTGTCCTTTCAGGTTAAATAGCTCCGGTATATTTATTGCCGCCATGTTTAAAAAGGTTTTTCTATAATATTAAATTGATCCAGGTAGTCTTCTTTTAATGTCAATCCTACTCCTGGTTTTGTATCATCAAGTTGCAGTTGGCCATTATCGGCAATGGCCTCTCCATTAAAAATATACCAGAACATTTCATTGCCCACTTCTATTTCGGTCTGCGGAAAATATTCAGCCATGGGCGAAGCAAAGGAACTCATTACAACGTGCAGGTTATGCATCTGGCCGCCGTGCGGAATAATTTCTACTCCATGCATTTGTGCCATGGTGCAAATCTTCTGTGCTTCTGTAAATCCGCCAACACGATTTGTATCGAACTGAAAAATATCCAGCGCTTTCGCCTGCAGCAGATCATGAAAACCATACCGCGCGTATTCATGTTCACCGCCGGAAAGCGGGATGGTTGTTTGCTGTTTTAATTTAGCGAAGTTGTGTATTTCATCCGGCAACAACAATTCTTCCGCCCACCGGAGGTTAAAAGGTTCCAGCGCCTTTAGTAACTCCCTGGCGTAAGCGTAGTTAAAGCCCATGTACGCTTCCAGCATTATGTCAACGTCATCACCTACCGCGTCCCTCACCACTTTCACCATTTCAATATTTTTCTTCATGCCTTTTTTTCCTTCGGTAAGAGGGTAGCCGCATCGGAGCTTCATACCTGAAAACCCTTCTGCTTTACAATGAGCCGCCTCCTGTTGCAGGCTGTCAAGGTCACGTGTATATAAACGGCTGTAGTAAGTTTGTATGCAAGCCTTTGTTCTTCCACCCATCAGCATAAACACCGGTTGTTCCGCGGCTAGTCCTTTAATATCCCATAAGGCGATATCCACGGCGCTGATAGCTGCCAGCACCGCGCCCTTTCTTCCAAAGGCGACAGTAGAGCGAAACATTTTTTCAAAAAGGTATTCATTATTGAGCGGGTTCTCGTTCAGTAGCAATGCGTTTAATTTTGAATCAATGATGTGTTTGGTAATGTCCGGACAAAGGCCCGCGTTACCATAACCTACATGACCTTCATCGGTTTCGATCTCTACTACCAGCCAGCTGAAAAAACGAAACGGCGCCTGGGCATCATCCTGGAAAGGCAGGATACTTAATGGTGTAGCGAAAATAGTATCCGTTGTTTTGACCGGACCTTTCCACTGGTACAACTTGGTTCTTACTGACTTTATTTTCATGGTATATGATTCATGTTTTATAAGATGATATGCTGACATTAAAATTTTACCGCTACAGGTTGTCCATTATACGATACCGTTTTTATTTCATTACCAGGTATCAACTGAATATTAAAGACCCGGGTGTTGTTGTCATTCTGAGCGCCCTTTGGCGGATTGGGTGTTATCGTTAATTTTTTTTCCTTTTCGTTCCATGAAAGACCGGTCCAGCAACCTTTGCCTTTTAGATAGTCCTGGCTGATCCCGTCATCATCATATAAAGTAAATTGTCCGTTGGCACCAGTAAATATTTTTATTGTTGTAGGAAACCGTACCGGCTCGGCGGTGTATTGACGAATGGTGTCGAGCGGTATGATTGCACCGGCCCTCACATATATGGGCATCACAGACATGTCTACAGTACGGCTAACCGTTAGTCCGCCAGGCTGTCTGGTGTTTGTCCACCAGTCATACCAATCGCCTTCGGGCAGATACACATCACGGGTAGTGGCTCCCTTTTTATATACCGGGGCAATCAGCATATCGCGGCCCCACAAATACTGATCGCCCAGTTTTTTGCAGTGTGCGTCATCAGGATAGTGCAGCCACATGGCACGCATCATAGGCATTCCTGTATTGCGAGCTTCCCAGGCTAACGTGTAGGTATAAGGCATCAGCTGGTAGTGCAGCTCATCATATTTTTTTGTGACAGGCTCCAGCGAGGCGTTATTCATTTCCGATTGAAGTATGTTATGCTTTCCAGTCGGATCTGTGGTGATGCTGTTCTGGCTATTCATTTCAATAGGACCCATGTCCTTTAATCCGAAACCCCATGGCAGGCTGGTCATCCATGTTCTGCCGTGCGACCTGAAAGATGCGTTGAAGGAACCAAACTGAAACCAGCGTGCGTATAATTCAGCGGTCTTATCCGGCGATGGGGTGAAGCCACCAATATCTGAACCCCAGAAGGGTCCGATGCTCATAGAATAGTTTAAGCCCACAGCTATCTGTGCTTCCAGGGTCTTCCATGATGATTCCGTATCACCCGACCACACCCATCCGCCCCATTGAGCGATTCCGGGATAGCCATTTCGCTGCAGGCTCCACGGACGCTTGTCGGGATGAACTGAAAGATGACCCTGGTAGTATAACTGGTGGCGCTTGATGCGTTCAAAAAGATTAAACCAATCTCCTTCGTCGGGCCAGAAGGCATCTATCCCTGCATTTACCAGGTTGAGATGCTCATTCCAATAATTACTTATGTGTGAAGCGTCTGATATTTCGCCCTGGCGCACCGGGATAGTGCCGTGAAGACCCGGCAGTTTATCCCTGTCCCACGGCACCATGTGTAAAATTACTTTCGCATTACGGGCATGTACAGCCGAAATGAAATCTTTGGGATCGCGCTTGAAGACCTGTGGATTGAATTCAAAAGATGGCTGCGGTTTATTCCAGCCCCTGGGTGTGAAGCCTGTGCCAAGATAGATAACCGCATCGAGCGGGATTTTTTTTGCCCGGAAGCTGTCAATAATCCCCATCATCTGCTGATCATCCTGCAGTGTACGGTGAGACTGCATATAACCCAGCGCCCATTTGGGTGGCAGGGCAGCCGGCCCGGTTATTACAGAAAAATCTTTCATGAACCGTGCAGGATCATGTGTATCGAAGAGAAAGAAATCAAACAACCCGGGAACGATCTTATCTATCGGTGGAAGACCCTTGCCCTGGGTTAATCCCTGGTTCTTAGCTGTTTGCGGGACTGTCTCTTTACCGGTTGGTTTCCAGGGTATTAAAAATCCATTTTCTTTTTGCCGAAGGTCTACCTGCACCCATGGAGCCACTACAAATATCGCCCATGCACCGGGTTCAATTAACATAGCAACAGGGTTACGCGATCCGTAAGCATCCGCCTGCCACCTGGGTTCCATCTTATGATAACGGCCACGGCGGTCATATTCAACGGGCAGTTCACGCCAGTTAACATCCCCTCCCGGCTTTGGCCCCCCCTCCCCCATGCCAAGTATTGGCTGGTTGTTTAATTTAAAAGACATCTTTCCATCTTCATCAAATGTTATCAGCTGAACAGGCTGACCTTTTTTATTGGTAACGGTTATGGTCAGTGGTTTTGAGCTCAGTGTCAGCAGGAAGTCACCGACCGGTTTTTTTATTGTTCTATCAATGCTCCGGATGCTTATTACAGGCGATGGGTATTTGAGATCGGCGAGTGCCGGACTAAAAAGAAAATCTTCTTTGAAGCTTACCGGTTTCATGGTAACACGAATGCTATGTTCACCCGCAACCCGGATATCCAGTTGGGCAGGTTGCCCTTCCACTGTTATTTGTTGCGCCTGAACGCAGCTACCCGTTATTAAAAATGATAAATAGACAAGTCGGATAATGTGCATAATAATAATTTACGATTTTCACTATTTAAGTTGAACCTTCTGAGAGGCGGAATATATCAGCTCGTTAATGCCTGTTGTTTTTACTCCGATCCTTGCATAGATATAATTCTCCGCCGCCAGAGACGCGGGGATGGCAACCGATAAAGTTACCGGGACAGAAATATCTATCGGCGCAGCCTTTTGTGCATTCGCCGCATTATTGTTTTGATCCAGGATATAATTAGGACCTATGAATAGTCTTACTGACTCAAGTGTTTTAGAAGTGTTCACATTTTGAACGGTAAATGTTGTATTGATATTGGTACCGCTCTTTACAGAAAGTTCGTTCCTGACAATAAAAAACGGTTCAACTGGAATGTCTACCGACGTTGCGCCATTTACATGCACATCAACGGAGTCGGTGTTATCAAGCCATGGGCCTGCGCCTTTGGCCCTGACAAGCTTGTAGTCACCATCGAAAAGGGAAGCGCTGAAAGTGCCATCCTGTGCTATGTTTAAAGCGATCTTATTAAAAAGCTGATACCCGTGCTGCCAGATCTCAAAGCTCACACCACCTGAGCGAACACCGATGGGTTCTTTGTTATAAACAACGCGTCCTGTTAAAACAGATTCGGGTGGGGTACGGTTATCTTTTTCACACGCCGCAAAAATAAAAATCAATAATGCAGGTATGAGGGAAAAGTATTTTCTATTTTTCATTTTATTAAATATCAAATTTTTATCAGCTGTTATATAGAATAGTAATTTCAATTATACAGTTTTTGTTTTAATCCCCCCATACCTCGTAACCTCATACCTCACAACTGCTACCTCAATGAAACGGATTTCTTACAATCTTAGGATTGTTATCAATAACACTTTGCGGTATGGCTGAGTAATAATTTCCAGGCCTGAAAAATCTTGGTGCCTTAAATCTCGGCGCAAAGATCTTATCGAAAACGTATTTACCGTCGTTCGGGTTTCCGGGACGGATGATACGATAAGGGTACAGCGCATATACATTGGCGTCAGGATTGCCGGTGGTGCCATCCCACAGTTTGTCGGCAATTCGCCATCTTATCAGATCCCACAGACGATGGTCTTCAAAAGCAAGCTCTACTTTGCGTTCGTTCTGTATCCGCTGCATCGTCAGTGAGGAGAGGCTGTTTGCGGCAAAACCCGCTCTTTGCCTGATGGAATTGATATAAGTAAGTGCCTCATCGTTTAAACCTAGTTCGAAAGCGGCTTCCCCCGCGTTAAGGTATACTTCACCTAAACGGAATACTACCCACCAGGTATCGCTTTGCAGCGCCGATGTACTGGCGCCTGCCGTACCATCGATATATTTACGTAAGTAAAAGCCTGTATTGCTAACGAATGTTGTGGTGCGACTCGGCCCGTCAAGTCCGGTAAGTATTTTTCCGTCGGCGTGATTGCTGTTTAGAGCGCCTTCGGTTCTGTCGTATTTATTTGTTGCGGCATTCCACGTATATACTCCTGCCTGCACCTTTAGTGGTTTACCACCAAACGATACACCCGGATACATAATGGTTCCATAAAGGCGTGGATCCTTGTAAGCGAAGATATCCTGCAGATTAGTATAAAATATCCAGTTGGCCTGCCCCGCAGCGGTGTTTGATCCGGTACCCGTTCCTTTCAAAGTTCCTGCTGCGCCATCCAGGTATTCAAAACTTTCTACAAGATTTAGAGAAGGTGAAGTGGAAGACGATCCCTGGCCACCATCTTCAAAAAGGGAACGGGCGATATTATTAAACGTAAAAGCATGTCTCCTGCCTTGCGACTTCAGATAATCGGTTGCAAGAATTACTTCACTGTTGTTGTTTTTATTTATCAGGGCATCATAAAAATTCTCCCCTGCGTTGGGATTGGTTTTGTAAAGCGAAAAAGCGCCGCTGCTGATAATTTCTTTTGAAGCATCGAGTGATTTCTGATAGTATCCCCGGGCCTTTGTTTCAGCAATACCAACTTCGCCACCCGGCGTTGCGCTTTTTGTAAATCCGGCGGCATTGTTGTACCGTGCCAGTGAGCCGGCATAAAGCATCGCGCGACTTTTTAAGGCGAGCGCTGTAAATTTATTAGCCTGCCTTTTGCTTCCTGTATTACCAAGGTCATCTTTAACAGCATCTATTTCCCCTGCGATAAAATCATACACTTCCTCTTCTTTGTTGCGTGGCTGCTGAAGGTAAGCGGGGTCACCCTTGAAATCATAAACAAGCTGTTTGGTAATGATGGGGACACCGCCCATCCTTTTCACCATTTCAAAATAATCCATCGCCCTCAGAAAACGCAGTTCAGCGATAAAATGTTTTTTAAGCATCGGGGTTAGTGCGACGGAATTGGAGGAGGTAATATTATCTATCGATACATTTACATCTCTTACAAACCTGTAGTCCCACAAACTCCAGCGATCGTAGGCATAATTGATAAGGTTATTCCTTATCTCCACATCGTTGTTACTCAACCCCGACCACATGCCTTCATCAAAAATGGTAAAGTTTTCCGGCCCTGTTGCCAGTGAAGCATATCTTGGCAAACGGTCATAAAGGTTTGCCAGTACACCTGAGATGAGCTTTGGATCTTTCCATATCTGCTCATCTGTAAATATTGTTTGAGAGGTAGTGTCCAGCAGTTCTTTCTTACAGGAAAAAGTGCCCGTTATAATTATTATCCCCGAAAAAACTTTTATGATATTTTTCATCTTATTTCTTTAAAGCGTTAAATTAATTCCAAATGTGTAAAGTTTCAACGCGGGGTATACAAGGCCGTTATTCTGAGATATTTCAGGATCTATCTGTATAGCTTTCATATTATCGAATGAGAACATGTTGGTACCGGTAACGTACACCCTAAGAAGAGAAAGGTGCAGTTTACTGGTAATATTCTTTGGCAACGTATAACCCAGTTCCAGGTTTTTCAGGCGGAAATAATTTATGTTGGTGATCCAGAAATCGCTGTGGTTTACATAGTCTACATGAGAGCCGGAACCGGTTCTTCTTATTGCCGGATATTTTCCCGGGATCCATGCACTGGCAGGATCAAATAAGTCAGCACGGTGCCACCGGTCGTTAAAAATATATTCGGGGGCATTGTGCACTGCCTGGAAAGGGATGGCTAATTCGAAGATGCGGTAATAAGATTGCATGGTAGCGCCTGCCCAGTCAGTATTGAGGTTAAAGCCTTTATAGCTGATGCCACCGCTCATGCCAAAACTCATGTAAGGGGTTGGACCGCCGAAGGTACTTCCATCACCTACGGAGTAACCTATTGGTCTTTCATCAAGGTTGGTGATAACGCCATCACCGTTTACATCTTTAAACATAAGGTCTCCGGGTAAAAGTGTCCTGTTACCCTGGCCATCATTGTTAATCTTGTAGTCTTTGATTTGCTCCATTGATTGAAACTGTCCTACAACCTGGTAACCCCAATGGATATCGGCCCAGCGGTGATCTGTCTGGGTTCGGTATTCGTCCCATGAATTACCGAAGCGGGGCTTGTACACATCAACTATTTTCCGACGTCCCAGGGTGCCGTTTACACTGATGGAATAACCGATCTTTCCTGTTTTAGAAGCATAGGTGATGATACCTTCCACTCCTTCCGTTCTTTCTGAATTCAAATTTTCAGCCGGCAATGTGTAGCCTACTTCACTAGGCACCAGTACATCATACCGCGGTGCAGGTACACCGGAAAGATCTCTTGCAAACACATCAAATTCTGCGGTTAGTTTGCCATTGAATAAACCAATGTCCAGTCCAATATTTTTTATGGTGCTGGTGACCCACGTAATACTGGTCACAGGTAATCCACGTACACCGATACCCGTAGCAAGTCCGCCATCAAATACATAATTACCGCTCCCGAAATTTCCTCCCGGCAGGTAATCAAACGCATTAACGCCGCGTTCCTGTCCCGTCTTACCCCAGGATGCTCGTAACTTTAAATTGGAAACAATTTTGCGGAACCTGTCGTTAAAAAAGTTTTCTTCATTAATCCTCCAGCCCGCGGAAATGCCGGGAAACAGTCCCCATCTTTTTCCCGGGGCATATAAGTGCGAGCCGTCATACCTGCCCAATAATTCCAACAGGTATTTTTGTTTGTAATCGTAATTAAGTCTGCCGACCAGGGACACACGCTTTGTTATCGCATAGTTGTCGGTAAAACCGTTGATGTTCAGGAGATTGATAAGCGGAGTATAATTGGTCGGGGGAATAGCGCTGATGCTCAGGGTTTGGTCGGTAGCGCTTGCATACTCATAAGCTGCCAGTGCAGATAGGTTGTGCTCGCCAAGGGTCTTGCCATAATTCAGTTGAAACTGTGCAAAGTTTTCCTGTATTTCTTCTCTTGCTTTGTTACGTAATGCAAGGTTGAACGGAACACCGACATAGGTATCCGTTGCAGGTTTGTAGGAAAAAGTGTTGAAAGAATTTCGCTGAAGCTCATTCTTGTTTTGTTTGTAATTATAAGAATAGGTAGCTTTCGCGGAGATGCCAAACGGAAGGTCGAATGTCGCATAAAAGATACTGGCGAAGTTGTTCCATACATTATCCTGTTTACCGATTACATTTTCATTATAAATAAGTGGGTTCCGGGAAGGATTGTTTACATCAGCATTGATGTAGTCAGGATTCTCATTTGCAAAAAGTCTTTCTGTGGGCCACATTGTTAAGATGGCAAGAAAAGGATTATCATAAGTATTGCCATTGGTAGTAGAAGCGGGTTCATGGCGCGACTCTACCCTGCCGCTCAGCTGTGCCCCTAATTTAACGCCTTTAATAATAGTGCCTTCAATATTGGATTGAAAATTATACCTTTTAAAATTGTATTGCTTTAGTACTGCATCCTGGGTTAAACCGCCCAGTGATAAATAATAATTCATTTTATCGTTGCCACCGCTTGAACTGATGTTTAAATATTTCTGAGGTGCATTTTTCTTTAAAATATAATCACGGTAATTTGTACCCTGGTAGCCTTTTTCAGTACCCTGGCGCCATTTTTCTAAAATATCCGGTGTTGTAGTTGGTGATAAACCCGCGTTTTGTTCCGCTTCGGCAAGCGCGCGTACATAGTCGGCGGCGCCGGATGCTGAAATATAACGGGTAAGATTTTGCAACTGATAATAACTACTGACATTAACTGAATTTTTTAATGATGATTTCCCTTTTTTAGTCGTCACTAGCACCACACCGTTAGACGCGCGAAATCCGTACAGCGATGCCGAGGCATCTTTTAAAACCGAAATGTTTTCTATATCCTCCATTCCAATATTATTAAACTGGCCTTCACTTTGCGGTACGCCATCTATTACAAATAGCGGCGCGCCCAGATTACGTATCTGTATAGTAGTGCCTGCTCCGGGCCTTCCTGTTTGCTGACGAGCTGTGATGCCCTGTATTTTTCCTACCAGTGCACCTGAGGTTGTAGAAGAGGGAGTACGCATTAAATCAGCTGCTTTTATGGAACTTACAGCACCGGTAATACTGCCTTTTCTTTGTGTGCCGTAACCAACCACCACTACATCATTTAATTGCTGGCTTTCTTCCTGTAAGCCAATATCAATACGGGTTCTGTTGGCTATCTTTATCTCCTGAGAAGTAAATCCCACGTAAGTAAATACCAGCGTCGCGTCTGTGTCTGCGCTGATGGAGAAGTTACCTGAATCATCCGTTTTTGTGGCAGCAGTATTATTTTTAACCTTAACCGTTACTCCTGCGAGTGCGGTATCGCTTTTAGTTACCCTGCCGGATATTTTAATTTGCTGAGTGAATGCGATTGAGGAAAATAACAGAGGAAAACATACCAGGAAAAATTTTACCATTTGGGGTTGGCTATAGCTTCGCCTACTAACAGAAGAGTTGATCTTCCATCCAAGCAATCGGAGGTTCATGGCAATGTAGTTTTAAGTCTTGTATAAATTGAAAGCGTATTATCTTATTTATGCTGTACCTGTGATTTTAAATTTTAAATGATGCTTAGGGACGGACTATAGCTATTTCCTTTTAATAATACGGATAAGTCAGACAACAATTATTTATACCATCGTATGCAGATTGTATAATAATTTAAACCCGGACGCCGTAAGCAGAAGATAGCAGATAAAAACAAAATCTACTTAAATTCAACAATGTTGAATCAAATATAAAAGATTTTTTTAATCACGGGAATTATTTTTTGCGTTTTGCAAACATGTTATCAGAAGATCATTGTCACACGAAAATATCAAGGTAAGTGACTTCAACGGAGACGGGCATGATGCCATGCTTTTGCATGGAACTGAAATAAAGGCTGTCACCGGCTTTTAAAAGGTATTCAACCTCTCCTACCTGCATTTTCATCTGGCCATTGATTATGTAGATAAATTCTTCGCCTTCATGCGAAACCTCGTGACGCTTCACTTCGCCCTTCCTGGCGACAAATAAAAAAGGCTGCATTTTTTTTTCGTGGTATTCAGATGCGTAGGGATAGATATAATACCCTTTATCAGTGGAAGTAAGATTTTCTTCTGCCTTTTTCCTGGTAGTCAGTATCGCGTTTAAGAAGGCATCATGTTCCAGTAAACTGGAGATATTAGTACCGAGGGCCTGTGCGACTTTTATCAGGGCGGCAACCGATGGCACCGCCTTATTATTTTCAATTTTTGATATCATGCTCCTTGACAAAGCGCTGGCGACTGCTATCTCCTGCAATGTGCGTTTCTGATTAGACCGCATGATCCTTATCCTGTCACCAATCTTCAAATAATTTATTTTATCTTCTGTCCCGGCTAAGGCTGCCATCTATCGATTTTTAAACTTTAGTAATTTTATTCAACAAAGTTTAACAAATATACAGTGTGATAGGTTGCCAGCATCTTTTTACAAAATTTTATACCGGCGTATCAATGCGGGGGGTATGGCTACTTGAAATGGAAGGTTTTATATCAGCTATCAGCCATCAGCTATTAGCTGTGAGCCATAGAATAGCGCGGGTGTTATGTTTTGTTTTAAAATGACTCAGGAAATTATATTAAGAAATAAATTTTCAGTTATATAAGAGCTGTCGGTTGTCAGAAGGAAGAGTATAGTGTTATCAGCTACTGATGATAGTTAGTCGCGTTAAACTTGTCACAAGCAAAAAAGTATGTTATTCCTGTTGGTGCATTTTTTATATAAACATTCTATCCCTGAGATAACCCGATTTTTTCTTTAAGACCAAAGACATCTTTCAGCGCTTTCTTCGCGGCGTGATAGCCGCACATGCCATGTACACCACCACCGGGCGGCGTAGAGGAAGAACAAATATAAATTCCTTTTACAGAAGTATTGTACGGAGAAAATGTTACAACCGGTCTTGTGAACAATTGTGTTATGTCTAAAACGCCGCCATTAATATCACCGCCAACCAGGTTCGGATTATACTGCTCCAGTTGCGAGGTGTTCATCGTATTTTTTGCAAGGATAGTATCCCGGAAACCCGGTGCAAAACGTTCCACCTGTTTTTCAATAGCGGCAGTCATATCAACCTGCGATCCATTAGGCACATGGCAGTATGCCCATGCCGTATGTTTGCCTGCCGGAGCTCTTGAGGCATCAAATAAACTTTGCTGTGCCAGCAATACAAAAGGTTTGGCGGCAATTTTTCCTGATGAAGTATGTTGTTCACTGGCGGCGATTTCTTCGAAAGTATTTCCCAGGTGAATAGTGCCTGCCTGTCTGCATGATAACGCGGTAAAAGGAATTGGTTCGTTAAGCGCCCAGTCGATTTTAAATACACCCATTCCATAACGATACCTGTTCAATTGCCATTTGTACACTGAAGAAAATTTATCACCGGTTATTTTCAAAAGCTGACCAGGGGTTACATCAAAAAGTACCGCTTTCGATTTCGGAAGTTGCGCCAGATTATCAACATAAAAATTCGTTTGTATATTACCGCCTATCGATATGAAATAGGAAGCCAGTGCATTACAGATTGATACCGAGCCGCCTTTCGGTACCGGCCAACCTTTCGAATGTCCGGTAGTCGTTAACACAAGCGCTATTGCCGAGGTTGCGAAATTAGTAAGCGGCTGTATTGAATGAGCAGCCATTCCGCCTAACAAACCTTTTGCTTCTTTTGTTATAAAACGTTTTGAGAGATGTGTTGCGGAGGTTAAGGCGTTAAGTCCGAATTTTGCAAGCGCGACAGGATTGCCTGGAAAATGAAGTGGTGCCAATATATCCGGCGCGAGTGAAGGCCAGTCTCTTACCAAAGGCCTGATAATTTTGAGGTAAGTTTTTTCGTCTTTGCCTAACGATGATGCTGTTTGTTCTACCGACTTCGTCACTGCCACTGCTGTGCCGTCTTCAAAAGGATGTGCGGCGGCTACTTGGGGAAAGATATATTCCAGTCCATGTTGTTGTAAAGGGAGCTGCTGAAAAAATGGTGACCCGGCAGCCAGAGGATGGATAGCCGAACACACATCGTGTTTAAAACCGGGTAACGTCAATTCTTCAGTTCGAAGTCCACCACCGATGGTGTTTTTACCTTCCAGTAATAATACTGAGAGTCCCGCGCTTTGTAATGTAATCGCTGCTGCGAATCCGTTAGGTCCTGATCCAACCACCACCGCATCGTATTCTTTATTAAGCATGTTTTTAGTATTGGTCTGTAAACTTTTGTAGAATCTTATTTAAACACCTAGAACAACCGGTTGTTCTAGGTGTTTAAATAAATTGGTACCGGTAAGCAACTTTTCTCAAAATACTATTTTCCATTTCAACATATAAATCAAGCAACGCCGTTGTTATCAATCCGGGCTTGCCGTCCCCTACCGGTTTGTTATCAATTTTCAGTACCGGTAAAATTCGCTTAGTGGTACTTGTTATAAATACCTCAGTGGCCTTCTTCAGTTCATTAATAGTAATATTTCTTTCTTCAACCTTATAAACCTTATCTGCAATTTCAAGCACTCTTTTACGTGTGATGCCCGGTAGTACGTTTAGCAAAGGCGTAACAACACCGCCATCCTTATTAATTATAAAAATATTGGCACGCGGTAATTCTAAAATACAATTGTCTTTATGATAAAGCACATCATTAGCTTTCTTCTCTCTTATCTCATCCAGCAGATAAATGCTCCTAAGATAATTTATGGATTTAGCATAAGGGACATCGCGTTGGAATTCATGTAATACAACACTGTACCCTTTTTGAAATTGCGCTGCTGAAGGCAATGATACCGGCTGCTGAAGAATGATAAAATTCGGCTCTCCCATTTCAAAATTATCCGTTGAATAGCCGCCGGTAAGGAGCAGCCGGAAACCAGCGTCAGCGATATTGTTACGACGGATCATTTCATCGATGATAGTTTTAATTTTTTCTCTGGAATGAGGCGGTTTCAAACGCAATAACCTGGCAGAGTTGAAAAATCTATCAAGGTAATCGTCGATGAATAACGGATGATAATCGCTTGTACGAAAATAATCAAACATACCATAGCCTCTTTGTATAGCAATATCATTAACGCCAATTACAGCCTTGTTTTCTTCAATGAACTGGTTGTTAAGATATGCTACCATGTTACAAAGTTAATTTCATTCACTTATAATAAGTTACCAAACCGATCTATTTAAATATACTGACATTATACCTTTCAGTTTACCTGTAAAGTGCTAACACTTGTTTCATAATTAAATCAATCTTTTTCAATTGAATATCTTTTTCAGGATCGATCAATAGTATCTTCATCCTCGATCTCTTTTCACTGATAAGGTTGGGATGATTTACCAGGTTTCCTGCCACGATACCAAGATAAGGCTGAAGGAATTTCTTGTGGTACCACAGGTAACAAAACATCTTTTTATTATAATAATAAAAAGGCATCCGGTATTTCCAGGCCTCGGTGATATGCATATCCTGTTTAAGAATATAGCCCCTTAAAAATTGCAAACAACATTTTGCAGGTTCCTCCTGTTGCAGGAAAAAATTATCTATTGGTCTTAGCAATATACGTGTTTATTGAGGATATGAATTTACGCCAAAAGAAGTTGTCGGGCTTAAGTCTATACTCCATCGTAAGCTTTCTGCAAAGCAGCAATATCCAGCTTACCCATCTGCATCATCGCCTGCATTGCTCTTTGTGATTTTTCTTTATCGGCACCGCCAATTAATTGTCCTAACACTTTAGGCACTATCTGCCAGGATAATCCAAACTTATCTTTCAGCCAGCCGCAACGGCTTTCAGTTCCGCCGGCGGAAAGCTTCGTCCACAATTCATCTATTTCATCCTGCTTTTCGCAACTGACAAAAAGGGAGATGGCTTCCGTAAATTTAAACATCGGACCGCCGTTCAATACATAAAACTGCTGGCCCTCAATCTCGAAAGTTCCTGTAAACAACATTCCTTCCGGAGCTTGTCCGCCCTTGCTATGGCGACTGACACTAACTATTTTAGAATCTTTAAATATAGAGGTGTAATAGTTCATCGCCTCTTCGGCATTGTTATCAAACCAAAGAAAAGGAGTAATCTTTTGCATAGTTTTATTTTTTAAATTTGATTAAAAGAGATCCTGACAAAAGTAATATCCTCAATTGCATTTCATAATGTGTAAATGCGTCAATATAACGGGTATTTTAAGACATTTATCAGCATTGCTGTTGGTGTTACGGTAACTGATATTGAAGTGTTGCTGACTGCTACCTACTTAATTTAACGCTGATTTAAAAAACCGGTGAAGATGTTAACAATTACTTCTTCGCCGGCGCCTGTGCAGGCTGCGTTGTCACCTGCGGCTGACGGACAGGCACTTTCGGGATAACAGGCAGGCTTTCGTTGCCGGTACTATTTACCGACTGTACTGCAAAGAAATAATTATCCTTCGAATATGGAAGCCTGATAGTAGTATCCGCCGTAAAAATCTTTTTTTGCCATATGGGGCTGGTTGTTTCTCTCATCATAACAAAATATCCTTTAACCGTTCCCGTTAGTGGCGCTTTCCAGGATAGAGAAGTGTAATTGCTAAGTACCCTCACGTCGATGGTAACATTTTCAGGCATAGCCGGTGCCTTGGCCAGATTAGATAAATTCACCAGGTTCATACCGGTATTTTTTCTCAGGTACTCCAGATCGATGTGTTCGGGAAGGTCGCCATAATTAATGCCATTCTCTGTTCTGACATTCTGATGCTGCCGGTAATAGTTTTCATTCATCTCGGTTATACGCACTGCTGCATAACCGTTTTCAACGTACGGTGTATGATCACCGCCACGCAGGAAACGGTCGTTGCGATAAATCAGGACAATCTCAAGGTTGTCTACATATCGCTCACCCACTTCTTTAACGTACCGTGCCAGTTGACGGGCTTTGCCATCATTTTCCAAACCAAGTTGCCTGATATTAGCGGCGTTTTTTTCTAATTCATAATAAGGCAATCCTTCGCTAAAAACCCTGACCTGCGTGTTGTTGATGATATTTGTTTCGCTGCTGTTATTGCTTCCCATGATATCATTGTTCAGATCAGCTTCGATATTCAGCCCCATCTTCCTTGACTTGGTTGCCATATAACCGGCGCCCAGCAGGCCCTGCTCTTCACCGCTTACCGTAATAAAAATAATGGTTGCCGGGAATGAATGTTTACTCATAATGCGGGCACATTCCATGACAGCCGCCGAGCCGCTGCCATCATCATTAGCACCCGGTGCATCACCTGTCCTGTCCATTACATTGGAGCGCATATTATCAAGGTGACCGCTGACTAAAAATATTCGGTTATCTTTTGGATCGGTACCTTTTAAAGTAGCTACTACGTTAGCGAGATTGAGTACACTGTCAACACGCCGGCCATCGGGTTGCAACGTGGTGCTATCGATCAGCGCGGTCAGCCTTCCGCCGGATTGCTTTGCAAACTGGTTGAACTTGCTCAGCACCCATGTTCTTGCCGCGCCTATTCCCCGCTTGGAATCTTTCTGTGTACTCAGTGTATTGCGTGTTCCAAAGGCAACCATTGTCTTGATATAAGACTGTAATGAATCAGGAGATATCTCTCTGAGCATCTGTTCTATTTCAGGATCTTTCTGTATGATGGCAGGTGCCTGTGCAATCACATCATTCAAACAACATATCCCAATCGCAAAGATTAAAATTTTTTTCATGAGTATTTTAACTGTTTAAAAAATGCTGTCAGCTATTGAAGGAACAAATTAACCTGCCGGTTTCTATCGCGCAATAAATAGTATTGAAATAAATATCTTTCCTTTTAATACGGCAAATATATTTATTAAGCCTAACTGCCCACCGGATCAGGATTGCACAATCGTTGAATTGTAATACGGTAACGCACAAGGATATACCTGACTAAAATTATAATATCGGGTAGTCTTATAAAAATATATTTATAGAAATTATAATTAACTTCCTTTTTCAAATCAATATTTATGAAGTGCGTTTACCTTCTTATTATCATCTTTCTTATATCATCATGCAAAGAAAAAAAAGTGGATAACAACCGGTTAGCCAGAGCATCAAAGGAAAATAAAAACGGCTGGGTGTATGTTCACCTGGAAGGCACTCCTTCCGATATCGGATTCCAGCATGGATATCTTTTGTCGAATGAAATTGACACTACCATCCGTGCAGTAAGTTTTTACCTGGAACATGAAACAAAAAAAGACTGGAATTTTTATAGAAACTGCGCGAAAAATTTTCTTTGGAATAAGCTGGATGATGAATACAAAGAGGAAATAAATGGTATCGTTGAAGGTTTACAGGCAAAACATTTTAAATATGACAACCTGGATATAACCGCTTATAATGCTATGGAAGAACTGGCTTATTATTATGTGCCTCAGTTAATGGATAAAGAAAAAGCCGGTAGCGGTGACAATAAAGCGCCGGGTAATT
>Ga0123336_10001386_pt1 | contig 22318 bp, 15 predicted proteins | sample SSSSmetaG_FD_96466 | JGI IMG/M metagenome (GOLD analysis project Ga0123336, IMG submission 96466) | Glacier valley bacterial and archeal communities from Borup Fiord, Nunavut, Canada, to study Microbial Dark Matter (Phase II) - ​SSSS metaG | ecosystem: Environmental > Aquatic > Freshwater > Ice... | reverse complement strand
GTTCGACGCAACTGACCGAATTTCACGGTGGACCTGTATTTCACTACTCAGGGTAAACACGCACACTCGCTGCGCGCTTGATCTCACATCGAGAAACCGCGTGCACGGGTTGTCACTGAGCTTGTCAGCCAACGTTCAGCAGAGCGTCAGATCACGGTCAGAGCCTGCCTTGATGATCTCGGCCAAGCGCCACCGAGGGTGGCGTTCCCTTTCAGGAGACACAAGACATGGCAACCAACGCAGCAACCAGCGCCGCATCGCGCGTGAAAGTTCGGGGCGACAACCCGATGACGGGCGAGGAAAAGAAAGTCATCTTCGCTTCCAGCCTGGGCACGGTTTTTGAGTGGTATGACTTCTACTTGTACGGCTCACTCGCCCCGATCATTGCCAAGCAATTCTTCTCGGGCTTGGACGCAGGTTCCGCCTTCATCTTCGCGCTGTTGGCATTCGCGGCCGGCTTCATCGTGCGACCCTTCGGTGCCATTTTCTTTGGCCGCCTGGGCGACATGATTGGCCGCAAATACACCTTCCTGGTGACCATTTTGATCATGGGCCTGTCGACCTTCATCGTCGGCATGCTGCCCAACTACGCCTCCATCGGCGTGGCGGCTCCGGTCATCTTGATCGCACTGCGCTTGCTGCAAGGCTTAGCACTTGGCGGTGAGTACGGCGGTGCAGCCACCTACGTGGCCGAGCACGCTCCGCACGACAAGCGCGGCGCCTTCACATCGTGGATTCAAACCACCGCCACGCTGGGCCTGTTTCTGTCGCTGATGGTGATTTTGGGCACCCGTACCATCATTGGCGAAGACGAGTTCGCCGCTTGGGGCTGGCGCGTTCCTTTCCTGGTGTCGATTCTGTTGCTCGCGGTCAGCGTGTACGTCCGCTTGAGCATGAACGAGTCGCCTGCCTTCAAGAAAATGAAGGAAGAAGGCAAAACCTCCAAGGCCCCGTTGACCGAGTCTTTCGGCCAGTGGAAAAACCTGAAGATCGTGATCCTGGCGCTGGTCGGCCTGACCGCCGGTCAAGCGGTGGTTTGGTACACCGGCCAGTTTTACGCGCTGTTTTTCCTGACGCAGTCGCTCAAAGTGGACGGCCCCACCGCCAACATCTTGATCGCGGTATCGCTCATCATCGGCACGCCTTTCTTCATCATCTTCGGCACGCTGTCGGACAAGATTGGCCGCAAGCCCATCATCATGGCGGGCTGCCTGATTGCGGCGCTCACCTTCTTCCCGCTGTTCAAAGCGCTGGCCGAAGCCGCCAATCCTGAGCTTGCCGCAGCGCAGGTGAAGAACAAGGTCACCGTGACGGCCGACCCCAAGGAGTGCTCGTTCCAGTTCAACCCGACCGGCACTGTGAAGTTCACCAGCTCTTGCGACATCGCCAAGCAAGTGTTGGCTGGCAGCTCGGTGAGCTACGACAACATCGTGGGCACCGGCCCGGCCAAGATCTCCATCGGCGACAAGGTGATCGAGGGCTACACCTCCAAAGGCTTGCCCGCCGATGAAGCCAAGACGAAAGACGGCGAATTCAAGAAAGCCGTGTCAGGCGCGCTGAAAGAAGCCGGCTACCCCGCCAAGGCCAAGCCCATTGCGATGATGAGCGGCCAGTGGTGGACCATCGTGGGCATTCTGGCCATCTTGGTGATCTACGTGACCATGGTCTACGGCCCGATTGCCGCCATGCTGGTGGAGATGTTCCCCACCCGCATTCGCTACACCTCGATGAGCTTGCCGTATCACATTGGCAACGGCTGGTTCGGCGGCCTGCTGCCCACCACCGCCTTCGCCATCGTGGCGCAAACCGGCAACATGTTCAACGGCCTGTGGTACCCGGTGATCATCGCGGCAGCCACCTTCGTGATCGGCATGATCTTCGTCAAAGAGACCAAAGACGTCGACATCTACGCCAACGACTGATCCGGCTTAGATAATCGTTTGGGGCACACCGCTTGCGGTGTGCCCCAATTCATTTGTAGGAATGACTTTTTAGGATGACCCCATCATGTGGAAAATTTTCGTGGCCTTCGTTGCCTTTGCGGCACTGGCCTTGTTCATCTTGCAAAAGAGCGGCGCCGACATCGACATGAGCGGCGAAAAACACGGCTCCGAGGCCGCGCCATCAGCGGCATCTCCTGCGTCCAAGTAAAGCGCACGAGGACGATCGCGCATGGACGGATCGAACCCGGCGCTCAGCAAGCGCGCCTGGGCATCGGTGGCGGCCTCGGTTGCGACACTAATGCTGGTGTACGCCTGGTTTTGGGTGGTCTGCGCGCACCGCGTTCACAGCGCACCATTCGAGGGCTTTGCGCGCGAGTTCGTCACGGGCTGCGGTGACTTCGAACACTTTTATCGAGCCGCCAAAGCCATGCGTGAGGGCTTGGACCCCTACACATCGGGCGTGCGCGGCTACATCTATCCGCCACTCATCGCGTTTCTCTTCATGCCGCTGACCTTCGTGTCGGTTCAAGCGGCGGCTTTCATCATGCTGTTGCTCAACATGGCAATTGCGTTGATGTGCACCACCATGGCCTGCAAAGAAGCGGTGCGCCGTTTCGCGTTCGAGCGTTCCTTCGGTGAACTGCTCAGCGTGGTGGCGATCACCACGGTGGTGGCAGCACCGCGCCTGCGCAGCGAGCTGCAAATGTGGCAAACCAACCTGCCCATGCTGGGCGCCACCTTGCTGGCGTTGTGTTGGATCGACCGCCGCCCGAAGTCGGCCGGGCTACTGCTGGGCTTGGCGGTGAACATCAAGTACCTGCCGCTGATCTACCTGCCCTATTTGCTGCTGCGCCGTCGACACACGGCCGCGCTGTGGTTTGTGATGGGCACGGCGTTGTTCGCCCTGCTGCCGGCTGTCCACACCGGTTGGAACGCCAACGTGCAGCATTGGGCCAGCGCGTCGTCGGGCATCGCGCAGTTGATGGGCGTCAAGGTGCAAACGGCGCCGGCCGTTCAAGCCGCCAACATCGATGCCTTGACGGTCGGACACAGCATGTCCATCACCAGCGGCATGGCGCGCATCGTCGGGCCGGACGCGGCGCCCGCTCTGAAGTGGTGGCTGACGGGTGCCATAGCGGCTGCGGTGCTCGGCGCATTGATGGCGGTGTATCGGAAATTTGGCGTGCCGATGTGGGTCTGGCCCAGTGAGCCGGCTCAACGCGCTGCGCCCTACCCGGCCGTCGTTGCGTTGGAGTGGGCGGCGTTGATGGCGCTGGCGCTGGCCTTCAGTCCGCAAACCAACCCGCGCCACTTGGTGTTGCTGTTGACGGCGTTTGCGCTGCTGGTGGTGTTGATTTACACGCCCCGCACGAATCCATCAGACGCGCCTTGGAGCACCTCACGCAAGTTTGCGCTGGCCGCTTTGATCGTCATGCTGGCGGGCTTGTCATTGCCGCCAGGCACGCCTGAATTCGCCACCTCATTGGCTTGGTGGCGCAAAGTGGGCGGGCCGGGTTTGAGTTTGGTGGTGATGCTGCCGCTGCTGTTTGCTGCGGGCTTCGCGCGCATCGAACCGCGCGCGCAGCCGGCTCGAAATGCGTCAAACGGCCACAGCAGAAGCATCGGTGAACAGCGCCCGGTGCTGATCGCGAAGTAGGTTTTTTTGCACCTTTCCCATGGCGTTGCGCGGCAGTTCGCCCACCACAAAAATGCGCTTCGGCACTTTGAAGTTGGCGATGCGTGACTTCAAGCTCCCCGCCAAAGCTGCGGGGTCGGGCGCCTCACCGGCGCGAGCCACCACCACGGCCACCACGGCCTCACCAAAGTCGGCGTGCGGCACGCCGATCACCGCGCTCTCGGCCACGCCGGGCATCTCGTTCAAGTAGCCTTCGATTTCGGCGGGGTAGACGTTGTAGCCGCCGGTGATGATCAGGTCTTTGCTGCGACCCACGATCGTGACCACGCCGCCGGCGTTTACCTTGCCGACATCCCCGGTTTTGAACCAGGCCTGGCCCGATGCGTCAACGCTGAATTCTTCGGCGGTCTTCTCAGGCATGCGCCAATAGCCACTGAACACATTGGGGCCACGCACTTCGATGCCGCCGATGTCATCGACGCCGCAGATCGATCCTTGGTCGTTCATCACGCGCAGGCTCACGCCCGGCAACGGAAAACCCACCGTGCCGGCGCATCGTTCGCCGTCGGCGGGCCAATACGGGTTCGAGGTGAGCATCACCGTCTCACTCATGCCGTAGCGCTCCAAAATCGTGTGGCCGGTGCGCTGCTGCCACGCATTGAAGGTCTCGGCCAGCAAGGGTGCCGATCCGGCCACAAACAAGCGCATGGCGCGGCAGCCGTCGCGCGTCAACGCGGGCTCGGCCAACAAGCGCACATACAACGTGGGCACGCCCATGAAGACGGTGGCCTCGGGCAATCGCGCCGCCACCGCTTTGGCATTGAACTGACTGAACCAAATCATCTTGCTGCCGTTCAGCAAGGCACCGTGCGACGCCACAAACAGGCCGTGAACATGAAAAATGGGCAGCACGTGGATCAACACATCGCCGCGTTGCCAGCCCCAGTGGCTTTGCAAGGTGAGCGCATTGCTTAGCAAGTTACCGTGACTCAACATCGCGCCTTTGCTGCGTCCGGTGGTGCCACTGGTGTACAGAATCGCGGCCAGATCGTCGGCACGCTTGACCGCCGGCACATGCCGGTCGCTGTGATGCGCAGCGCGTTGCAGCAGGCTGCCGGTGCGGTCTTCGTTCAGGGTGAACGCATGTGCGGTGCCCGCCTTGAAAGCAATCTTGCTGAACCAGCTGAAGTGGCGGCCCGAGCACACCACGACCGCCGGTTCCGCGTTGCCGATGAAATACTCGACCTCGGCGGCTTGGTAGGCGGTGTTCAGCGGCACGTACACCAATCCGCAGCGCAACACCGCCAGATAGAGCATCAAGGCTTCGACCGATTTTTCGGTTTGCACGGCCACGCGCGAGCCGGCGGGCAGCTCCAGCGAAGCCAGCAAATTGGCCAACTTGGCGGTGGCCCGCTCCAGGTCGCGCCAGGTGTAGCGCAGGCTCTCACCATCGGCCGTCTCGATGGCGCAGCCATCCAGGTCGGCCGGAAAACCGCCGCGCAATGCAGCAAACAAGTTGTGATTCACGTTCATCGCTTGCTCAGTCCAGCTTCGCGCCCGAGTTCTTCACCACTTCGGCCCAGCGCTTGATTTCAGCGCCGACAAATTTGCCAAATGCGTCGCCGTACAGGTCAGGCGTATCGGCACCGATGCCGTTCCAAATTTTCGCCAATTCGTCGGACGTCAGCGCTTTGCTCATCTCGGCGCGCATGCGATCTGTCAATTCTTTGGGGGTTCCCTTGGGTGCCCACAGGCCGTACCACGTGGCCACTTGGTAGGCAGGCACGCCGCCTTCCACGCTGGTCGGTACGTCAGCAAACCCGGGCGCGCGCTTGGTGGAAGCCACCGCCAGCGCTTTGATGCGTCCGCTCTTGATGTGGGTGGCCGACGAGGCCAGGCCGTCAAACATCAGGTCGACCTGACCGGCAATCAAATCTTGCAAAGCCGGGCCCGCACCGCGGTAAGGAATGTGGGTGATGAAGCTTTTGGTTTGCAGTTTGAACAACTCGCCTGCCAGGTGGTGCGAGGTGCCATTGCCGGCCGAGCCGTAATTGAACTTGCCGGGGTTTTTGCGCAGCAACTCGACCAAGCCCTGCAAGTTGGCCACCGGAATGCGCTGCGGGTTCACCACCACCACCTGTGGCACGCTGCCGATCAAACCCACCGGAATGAAATCGGTATCGAGGTTGTAGTCGAGCTTGGGGTACATGGCCGGGGCGATCGCGTGGTGAACCGCGCCCATGAAAAAGTTGTAGCCATCGGGGGCCGCTTTGGCAGCCAACGAGGCACCCAAGGTGCCGCCCGCGCCGCCCTTGTTGTCGATGAGCACCTGCTTGCCCAGGTTTTTACTCAGCACGGCCGACAGCGGCCGGGCAAAGGCATCGGTGCCGCCGCCCACGGGGAACGGCACGATGATGTTGACCGGCCGACTGGGCCAGCTGCTTTGTGCCCGCGCTGTGGGAACGCCCAGCGTGACACTGGCGCTGCCCGCCGCCGCAGCTTGCAGCAGAGTGCGGCGGCTCAGGCCGCGCGAGTTGGGGTTGGTGTTCATGTTGTCTCCGTCTGTTGTGATGGGGTTTTCAGGTGTCGGGTACGGGTACGGGTACGGGTAAGGGCCGAGGGTCAAAGCCAAGCCGCCAAGGCCCTTGAGTAAGCCACCTCGCCGTGGCTGAATTTTTCGTGGTGCGCTTCGACTTTTTGCAGGTCGTACAGGTAGTTGACCATCAAGCCGAACGACTGTTTGACGCCTTTCGCCGACAGATCACCCAGCGGATTCAGCCGCTCCAGCCGCGCGCCGTTGTCGAGGTGAAAGCGCGCCACCTGGTCGCCACTGGCGCTGGGTGAGTGAAAGCCAAGGTAGCCGGCGCACAAGCGGGTCAGCGCCTGCATCGCCTCGTCGGGGGCGGCGCGCAGTGCACCGGCGGTGGACAGCTTGTCGAGGTCGCCTTGGCAAGCCCGCAGCACGGTGTCGTGCGCATGCGCCAAGCGCTCGGCGCGCATCTTCGGCAAGCCCTCGATCAGGGCACCGGCTCGCAGCCATCGCGCCAAGCCGGGAATGGGCGACAGAGTGCAGAAGGTCTTGAGTTGCGGCATCTCCCGCTTCAGTGCTTCGGCCACGCGCTTGATCAGGAAGTTTCCGAGCGACACGCCTTTCAGCCCCGGCTGGCAGTTGCTGATCGAATAGAAAGTTGCCACCTTGAACTGGCTGGCGTCTTGCGGCGTCGAGGCCTTGTCGATCAACGGTGCGATGGCGCCTGGCATGTCGCGCAGCAAAGCCACCTCCACAAAAATCAAGGGTTCGTCGGGCAACTGCGGATGAAAAAAAGCAAAGCAGCGGCGGTCCGGCTGAAGACGGCGGCGCAGATCGTCCCAGCCGTCGATGGCGTGCACCGCTTCGTGGCGAATCAACTGCTCCAGCAACTGCGCCGGCGCGTTCCAGTCGACCCGCCGCAATTGCAAAAATCCGGGGTTGAACCAACTCGACAGCAAATGTAAAAAGTCGTGTTCCACGGCTTCGAGTTCGGGCTGTTTGGCGACGCGCCCCAGCAGCGCGCGGCGCATCGCCACGATGCTGGATGTGCCGCCCGGAGTGCGATTGATGCGGCGCAGCAACTCTTGGCGCGGTGGCTCAGCCACCTGCGTCAGACGGATCAGATTGCCGGCGCTCGGCTCGCGGGCATAGGCCTGCGCGCTTTGCAGCACCGCCTGCGGGTCGGGGCTGAAGTCGCGCGACAGATGCTCAAAAAAACCGGCCTGCTGCAGATCGGGCAAAGCCATGAGCCGCTCGACCAGACTTTGCGCAATGGCCACGCTGTTGGCCTCGCCGCGTTCGCTCAGCAAGCGTTTGCAGTCGGCCATGAGACTGCGCACAGCGCGGTCGTCGCCGACTTTGCGAGCGGCGCTGCGCAGGCCGTCAAGCATGTTGGCCTCGATGCGATTTTTCGTGCGATCGCAACGCGTTCAGCGCACTCAGCTGAGCCAGCAAGTGATCGTGCATGAGCCGGCCGGCCAGAGCGGCGTCGCGTCGGTCGATGGCCTCCATCAAGCGCCGGTGTTCCTCGATCGACTCCTCCACGCGGCCCGGCCAGTTCAGTTGTCGGCCTCGCAGCAGGCGCAGAAAGCTGCGCAGGTCGTTGGTGGCGCGGTCCAGCCAGCGGTTGTCAGCCAGCGCCTGAACCTTGGTGTGGAACTCGTGATTGGCGCGGTAGTAGCCGTCGATGTTGTGGGCAGCCGCATGCTTTTCGAGGTTGTCGTGCAAACGTCGCAGCGCCTTGACGTCCACCGGCGTGGCCTTCGTCACCGCCTCGAAAGCGCAACGCCCCTCTAACAGCGCCATCACCGGAAACAACTGAGCGGCATCGTCTTCCGACACCTCGGTGACGCGACAGCCTTGGCGAGGCACCAACGTGACCAACCCTTCCGAGGCCAGCACCTTGAGCGCCTCGCGCAGCGGCGTGCGGCTGATTTGCCAGTCACGCGCCAGTGCCAGCTCGTCCACCCACTGCCCTGGCGCCAAGGCACGGTCGAACACCATGCTGCGCAGGCGCGTGGCCACCTCTTCGTAAAGCGATGCGGGTCGCAAAGGCGTGGGGTCGACCATGGCTGCCTGACTTGAGTTTCAGCCGCCGGCGACGACTAGATGTCACTCTATGACCAATAATTCATAATTACAAGAGCGCTTTTACTTGCTTGCCGTCACCAGAACCAAGGGCCTTTTTCAGCGAGAACCCAAGACGCAACAGAGGTCGCGGCTCAGATAACCCTTCGTCGAATTGCGTCGGGTTGTCCTGCCCCGACTCGCCGGTTTGAAGCGTCGATAATTTGGCCGATGACGAACCCATCGAGTTTGACAAAGGTGTTGCGTTTTGGCCTTGTTTGCGCCGCCTCTGGGCTGACTTTCAGCTTGATTATTTTTACTCCAGACGCAAGCGCGCAGTCGCAGCCAGCGACGCCTGCACCCGCCAGCCCAGCGTCTTCAGCTTCGGCCCCGGCCCCGGCACCCACCACATTGCAGCGGATCGAAATCAACGCCGGCCGCGCGACCGACACCCAATTGCGGCGCGAATCCACCGCCGCCAAAATCGTCGTCGGCCGGGACGAGATCGAGCGCTTTGGCGACAGCACCGTGGGTGATTTGCTGAAACGCCTGCCGGGGGTGACGGTGCAGGGCCGTTCGGGGCGAGGCGGCGCCATTCGCATGCGCGGGCTGGGCAACGGATACACCCAAATTTTGTTGGACGGCGAGCGCGTGGCGCCGGGGTTTTCGATTGACTCCTTGGCCCCTGAGCAAATCGAGCGCATCGAAATACTGCGCGCGCCCACGGCCGAGACCGGCGCTCGGGCCATTGCGGGCACGATCAACATCATCACGCGCGAGGGCTACACGAAGCGCTTGAACAATGTGCAATTGACGCTGGGTGCAGAGAACAGCCGCGTGCAGCCGCAAGCGTCTTGGTCGCGCAACGACACCGCGTCCGGCTTGAACTACAACTTTTCGCTGTCAGCCAACCGCGACGACCGCCAGAACGACAGCCGCTCGACCACCGTGGCCCGCGACTTGACCACCGATGCGGTGGTGCTGAACCAAAGTGACCAAAGCGAAGTTCGCGAACGGCGTCAAGGCATCCAAGCCAATGGCCGCTTGCAGTGGCGCGGCGCACAGGGCGAATCCGTCACCGTGATGCCGCTGCTGATTTATGGCCAGGGAAAGACTCTGAGCCACGGTGAATTGACGCAGACGGTGGGCAGCACACCGGCACCCTACGACCTGACGGAGACCGCGTCCGAAGGCAGCTTCCGCTTGCTGCGGCTGAACGGCATGTGGACCCGCCGCTTTAGTGAAGGCGCGCGCATGGAGTGGCGCGCTGGTTTGGGTCAAAGCAAATCTGTACGCGAAAGCGTGCGTCTGGAGAACTACCAAGGCAGCTTGGCGCGCACGCTGCAAGACAGCACAACGGCCGTTGAAAACAGCCTCAGCCTGACCGGCAAGTTCATTCAAGTGTTGGAGAGCGAGCACAGCCTCACCGCGGGCGGCGAGTTGGAGAGCAACCGCCGCACCGACGCCCGCAGCACGCTGCAAAACGGCCTGCCGCTGCTGCTGGATTTCGGCGACGAGGTGCAAGCATCGGTCAGGCGCTTTGCGTTTTATGCGCAGGACGATTGGGTGATTTCACCGCAGTGGTCGGCCTACGCCGGCTTGCGCTGGGAAGGCATCGACAGCCAAGGCGGCGACGTCAAAAACCGCAGCAGCGTGTGGACGCCTTTGGCGCACGCGGTGTGGAAGCCCACTCCCGAAAGCAAAGACCAAGTGCGCTTCAGTCTGACGCGCAGCTACCGCTCGCCCACTTTGCAAAGCCTGATTGCGCGGCCCAGCATCAACAACCGTTTTCCGGCGCCGGGCGGCAACACGCCGACCAATGTCGACCGCGCCGGCAACCCCAGTCTGAAGCCCGAATTGGCGACCGGTTTGGACGTGGCCTTCGAGCGCTATTTGCCGGGCAGCGGGCTCGTCAGCGCCAATGTGTTTCACCGCCAGATCAGCAACTACATGCGCAGCGAAACCACGCTCGAAACCGTGAGCTGGGCCAATGTGCCGCGCTATGTGTCGCGCATGCAAAACATCGGTGCGGCGGTGACGCAGGGCGTGGAGTTGGAGGCCAAATTTCGGCTTACAGAACTGTTGACCGACGGCCCGAAAGTGGACATCCGCAGCAACCTCAGCTTCTTCCGATCGCGCGTGCAAACCGTGCCCGGCCCCGACAACCGCTTGGATCAACAGCCCAGCTACACCGCCAACTTTGGTGCCGACTACCGCGTGCCCAACACGCCGCTCAGCCTGGGTGGCAACTTGAACTGGACGCCGGGCTACACCACACGAATCAGTGACGTGCAAACCACTGAGCAAGGCAAAAAAGTGGGCTTGGATGCCTATTCGCTTTGGGTGTTCAGCCCCACGGTTCAACTGCGCACCACCTTCAGCAACATCGACCCGCGCGACTACGTGACGGGCGGCAGCCTGGACGCACTGGGCGTGCGTGAAACCTCCACCAACACCGCGCCGACTTTCGTCAATTTGCAGATGCGCTTGGAGATCAAGCTGTAAACACCGACAGCCTGCGTCAGCGCACTGTGTTGTGATATCGGATTGCCCCTTCAAGAAAGATCGACCTATGAAATATCGATTCCTCAGTGGCGCGCTCGCCTTGGCGTGCGTAGGCTTTTTTTCTGTTCCTCAAATCGCGCTGGCGCAAGTAAAAACTGACGCGAAAGGCGAAATCAAAATCGCCCACATCTACAGCAAGACCGGCCCTTTGGAGGCCTACGGCAAGCAAACCGCCACCGGCTTTTTGATGGGCCTGGACTACGCCACCGGCGGCACCATGATGGTGGCGGGCAAGAAGATCACCGTCATTGAGAAGGACGACCAAGGCAAGCCCGACGTGGGCAAGAGCTTGCTGGCCGCCGCCTACGGCGACGACAAGGCCGACATCGCGGTGGGCCCGACGTCCAGCGGCGTGGCCTTGGCCTTGTTGCCGGTGGCCGAGGAGTACAAAAAGATTCTTTTGGTGGAGCCCGCCGTGGCCGACTCCATCACCGGCGACAAGTGGAACAAATACATTTTTCGCACCGGTCGCAACAGCTCTCAAGACGCCATCAGCAACGCCGTGGCGCAAGACAAGGCAGGCGTGAACATCGCGACCTTGGCGCAGGACTACGCGTTCGGCCGCGACGGTGTGAAGGCCTTCCGCGAATCGATCAAGAAGGCCAAGATCGTTCACGAAGAGTATTTGCCCACCACCACCACCGACTTCACGGCCGGTGCGCAGCGCATCATCGATAAGCTGAAAGACTTGCCGGGCCGCAAAGTGATTTGGATCATTTGGGCCGGTGCCGGAAACCCTTTCAAGATTGCCGACCTCGACCTGAAGCGCTACGGCATCGAGATCGTCACCGGCGGCAACATCATGCCGGCCATGGTGGCCTACAAGCAGTTTCCCGGCATGGAAGGCGCCACGTATTACTACTTCGGCATTCCGAAAAACCCAGTCAACGAATGGCTGGTGGCCAACCACTACAGCAAGTACAAAACACCGCCCGACTTTTTCACAGCGGGCGGCATGGCGGCTGCCATTGCGGTGGTGGAAGCGCTGAAGAAAACCAAGGGTGACGTAAGCACCGACAAGCTGATTGCCACGATGGAAGGCATGAGCTTCGAGACACCCAAGGGCAAGATGACCTTCCGCAAAGAAGACCACCAAGCCATGCAAAGCATGTACCACTTCAAGATCAAAGCCGACCCCGCATTTGCCTGGGGCGTGCCGGAGCTGGTGCGTGAGATCAAGGCGGAAGAGATGGACGTGCCGGTTCGGAATAAGCGTTGAGTTGAATGCCCCTTTGCTGGTGACGGTGCCCGCGTCCACTGCCTCCCCGCCAAGGGAGGTGGCTTAAAAAAACATGTTGACCACCCACAACCTCACCATCCGCTTCGGCGGCCACGTTGCTGTCGATCACGTCAGCTGTGCTTTCCAACCCGGTACGCTCACGGCCATCGTCGGCCCCAACGGCGCGGGTAAAACGACCTACTTCAATTTGATTTCCGGCCAGCTGCGCGCCAGCGAGGGCACGGTGACATTGAACGGTGTGGACATCACCAATGAGGCTGCCTCGGCCCGCACGCACCGGGGTTTGGGGCGCGCCTTTCAGCTGACCCAGCTGTTCCCGAACTTGAGCGTGGTCGAGAACGTGCGCTTGGCGGTGCAGTCGCGTCGCCAGCAGGGTTTGAATTGGTGGTCGGTGTGGTTGGATCACACCGACACGCTCGACCGCGCGATGGAATTGGTCGAGCGCGTCAAGCTCGCCGCGCGCGCGCAGGCCACCGCCAGCAGCCTGCCGCACGGCGATCAGCGCAAGCTGGAAGTGGCCATGCTGATGGCGCTCGAGCCCAGCGTCTACATGTTCGATGAACCCACCGCCGGCATGAGCCAAGACGACGTGCCGGTGATCCTGGATTTGATACGCGCGTTGAAAGCCGAGCGCGACAAAACCATCCTCTTGGTCGAACACAAAATGGACGTGGTGCGCGAGTTGGCCGACCGCATCATCGTGCTTCACAACGGCCAGTTGGTGGCCGACGGTGAGCCTGCGCAAGTGATTGCCTCGCCCATCGTTCAGCAGGCGTATTTGGGCATCGCTGTAGCAGAGGAATCTGCGTGATGCAAGCGCTGCTCGAACTGCAAGGCGTGCACACCCACATCGGCAGTTATCACATCCTGCACGGCGTTGATTTGAGGGTGCCTGTCGGCGAATTGACTATGCTGCTGGGCCGCAACGGCGCGGGCAAAACCACCACGCTGCGAACCATCATGGGCTTGTGGAAAGCGTCGCAAGGCAGCCTCGGTTTTGACGGGCAAACGCTGCCCGCCGCCACGCCCGACATCGCCCAACTCGGCATCGCCTACGTACCCGAAAACATGGGCATCTTCAGCGACCTGACTGTGCGCGACAACATGCTGTTGGCCGCGCGCAGTGCCAAGAATTTGAAGCAGATGGACACACAGCGCCTGGAGTGGTTGTTTGGCCTGTTCCCTGCCATTCAGAAGTTTTGGCTGGCACCCGCCGGCAAGTTGTCGGGTGGGCAAAAGCAGATGCTGGCGATCGCGCGCGCCATGGTCGAGCCGCGCCGCTTGTTATTGATCGACGAGCCCAGCAAAGGCCTGGCACCGGCCATGGTGCAAAACTTGATTGCGGCCTTGCGCGAGCTGAAAGCCACGCAAACCACGGTGTTGCTGGTGGAGCAAAACTTTGCCATGGCGCGTGCCTTGGGCGACAGCGTGGCGGTGATGGACAACGGCCGTGTGGTGCACGCCGGGACGATGCGCGAACTGGCAGAGGACGCGCCGTTGCAGCAAAAGTATTTGGGCTTGTCGTTGGAGGCGCACGCATGAGTACCGTCGCAGCGTCGACTGCTGTGTCTACCGGACCCAGCGCGGCTTCGATCCCGAAGTCCCAATTCGATTTCATTCCTTTGCTGCTGGTGGCCGTGCTGGCTGCCTTGGCCTGGCCGCTGATCGGCTCCAGCAGCACGTGGCTCACTTTGACGGTGGCAGGCTTGGCCATGGGCATGATTGTTTTCATCATCGCCTCGGGCTTGACGCTGGTGTTCGGCTTGATGGACGTGCTGAACTTTGGCCACGGCGTGTTCATCGCGCTGGGCGCTTATGTGGGCCTGAGCGTGTTGGCGCAAATGCCTCTGTGGACGGGCTCCAGCGAGCTGTGGCGCAACGTGGCGGCGCTGCTGTTGGCCATGACTGCCGCGTGCGCGGTGGCCGCCGCGGTGGGCTGGCTTTTCGAGCGCGTGCTGGTGCGGCCGGTCTACGGTCAGCACCTGAAGCAAATCCTCATCACCATGGGCGGCATGATCATTGGCGAAGAGCTCATCAAGGTGATTTGGGGGCCCACGCCGGTGTCACTGGAACTGCCTGTCGCGCTGCGCGGTGTGGTGACTTTCGGCGACGCTGCGGTCGAGCGATTTCGGCTGTTCGCGATGTTTATTGGCGCGCTGGTGTTGGCCGCCATGCTGTTCACTTTGAACCGCACCAAGCTGGGTTTGCTGGTGCGCGCCGGCGTGCAAGACCGCGAAATGGTCGAGAGCCTGGGCTACCGAATTCGGCGCTTGTTCGTGGGCGTGTTCGTGGCCGGTTCGGCCTTGGCCGGGATGGGCGGCACGCTGTGGAGCGTGTTCCAGCACGGCGCGTCGCCGCAGATGGGCGCGCAGGTGAACGTGCTCATCTTCATCGTCATCATCATCGGCGGGCTGGGTTCGACCTTGGGTTGTTTTGTGGGTGCGCTGCTGGTGGGTTTGATGGCCAACTACACCGGATTTTTGTTCCCCAAGGCGGCCATGTTTTCCAACATTGCGCTGATGGCGGCGGTGTTGATGTGGCGGCCTCAGGGGCTGTATCCGGTGGCGAACCGATGACCTCGCGATGCTGAACCGCCTGCTTTCCCACGACCTGCCGCGCAGCCGCTGGTTGGCGCTGCTGCTCATCGCCATCGTGCTCGGCCTGGCGCTCACGCCCTTCATTTTTCCCGGCACCAAAGCGTTGAATGTGGCCGCCAAGATGATGGTGTTCATCGTGCTGGTGGCCAGCTTTGATTTGCTGTTGGGCTACACCGGCATCGTCAGTTTTGCGCACACCATGTTCTTCGGCATCGGCGCTTACGGCGTGGCCATCGCGTGCACGCAGATGGGCCCGACGTGGCCGGCGGTGGGCGTGGGCATTGCAGCGGCGCTCGCGGCTTCGCTGGCTTTGTCGACCTTGATTGGCCTGTTCAGCCTGCGCGTGAAAGCCATCTTCTTCGCCATGATCACGTTGGCGGTGGCGTCGGCATTTTTGAGTTTGGCGTCGCAACTGTCGGACCTCACCGGCGGCGAAGACGGCTTGAACTTCAAGGTGCCCGAAGCCTTGCGGCCGTCAACGATGTACCTGGACGCGCCATTTCTAGGCGCCGCCTTCGACGGCCGTTTGCTCACCTTCTACTTGCTGTTCATCGCCACGCTGCTGCTGGTGTTGCTGATGCTGCGCATCGTCAACTCGCCGTTCGGCCGCGTGCTGTTGGCCATCCGCGAAAACGATTTTCGGGCTGAGGCCATCGGTTATCGAACAGTGGTTTACCGAACCCTGAGCAACGTGCTGTCGGCTCTGTTCGCTACGCTGGCCGGCTGCCTGCTGGCGCTTTGGCTGCGCTACAACGGGCCCGACACCTCGCTGTCCTTCGAGATCATGCTGGACGTGCTGCTGATCGTGGTGATCGGCGGCATGGGCACCATTTACGGCGCGGTGGTGGGCAGCGTGTTGTTCGTGTTGGCGCAAAGCTATTTGCAAGACGTGATGAAACTGAGCGCGGGCGTTTTTGAGGGCGTCCCCGTGCTGTCGCAGCTCACCTCACCCGACCGCTGGATGCTGTGGCTGGGCATCTTGTTTGTGCTGGCGGTGTATCACTTTCCGGCGGGTGTGGTGGGGCGCTTGCGGGCCATGAAAAACCGGGTTTGAGCCGTGACACACACGAAAGTCCCGCGCTAAAAAAGGCCGCGCTGCATCCCTAGAATATCCGCCTTCTCGTCAAAAGGCAGCCCTCTATGTCCTCCGGTCTGATACGCATACGCGGCGCTCGCCAGCACAACCTCAAGAACCTCGACCTCGACATCCAGACCGGTGAAATGACGGTGGTCACCGGGCCCAGTGGCTCGGGCAAATCGAGCTTGGTGTTTGACACGTTGTATGCCGAAGGTCAGCGGCGCTATGTCGAAACTTTCAGCGCGTATGCGCGCCAGTTTCTCGACCGCATGGACCGCCCGGCGGTCGACCGTGTGGACGGCGTGCCGCCCGCCATTGCCATCGACCAGACCAACCCGGTGCGTACTTCGCGATCCACCGTGGGCACGATGACCGAGTTGAACGACCACCTGAAGTTGTTGTTTGCGCGCGGTGCCAATTTGTTTGACAAGCAGACCGCCCAAGCCGTCCGGCACGACACGCCCGAGACGATTTACGCCGAGCTGGTGGCCCGCACCGCCATCGACGATCCGCGCCTGGTGTTGACCTTTCCGGTGGAGCTGCCGGCCAGCACCACGGCCGAGGAAGTGACGCAGTGGCTGTCGGCCAGCGGCTTCACGCGGGTGCACGGCGAGCGCGAGGTGGCGTCACCCACCGGGCCGCGCAAAGTGCTGGACGTGGTGGCGGATCGGTTTCGCATTCAGGGCACGGAGAAGGTGCGGGTGGTGGAGGCGATTGAGACGGCGTTGAAGCGCGGCTCGGGTCGTGTCAACGTGCATGTGTCGACCCCCTCCCCCTCTGAAGGGGAGGGCGAAATCCTGTGGCGCTTCTCCACCGGCCTGCATTGCCCGGACAGCGACCTGCGCTACGCCGATCCGCAACCTGCGCTCTTCTCCTTCAACTCCGCCATGGGTGCCTGCCCGACCTGCCGCGGCTTCGGTCGCGTCATCGGCGTGGACTACGGTTTGGTGGTGCCTGACCCGCGCAAAACCCTGCGCGGCGGTGCCATCAAAACCTTGCAAACCCCGGCTTGGGCAGAGAACCAGGACGACCTGATGAAGTACGCCGGTGAAGCCGGCATTCCGCGCGACACCGCGTGGGCGCAGCTCAGCGAAGCGCAGCGCGATTGGGTCGTCAACGGCTCACCGAACTGGGCCGGCAAATGTGGCAAGCAGTGGTACGGCGTGAAGCGCTTCTTCGAGTATTTGGAAAGTAAGTCCTACAAGATGCACATCCGCGTGCTGCTGTCCAAGTACCGCAGCTACACGCCGTGTGGCACGTGCGGCGGTTCGCGCTTGTCGACCGAGGCCTTGTTGTGGCGCTTGGGCACGAAGGCCGATGCCGATGCGGTGTTGCTGCCAAGCAAACGCTTCATGCCGAGTGGGGTGAGTTGGAACCGCGCGCAGTTGGAAGCTTTGCCCGGCTTGACGCTGCATGACTTGATGTTGATGCCGATCGACAAGCTGCGCAGGTTTTTCGATTCGCTGTTTGCTCCCGTATTGGCTCCTTCCCCATCGAAGGAGGAGGGAGTGAACAGTGCTTTGCAACTGCTGCTGACGGAAATCCGCACCCGCCTCAAATACCTCTGCGATGTGGGCATTGGCTACCTCACGCTCGACCGCCAGAGCCGCACGCTCAGCGGCGGCGAGGTGCAGCGCATCAACCTCACCACCGCACTGGGCACCTCGCTGGTCAACACGCTGTTTGTGCTGGACGAGCCCAGCATCGGTTTGCACCCGCGCGACATGAACCGCATCGTGCAGGCCATGCACCGCTTGCGTGATGCGGGCAACACGCTGGTGGTGGTCGAGCACGACCCCGCCGTCATGCTGGCGGCCGACCGACTGATCGACATGGGCCCCGGCCCCGGCGAGCGTGGCGGCCAGATCGTTTACGACGGCACGCCCGAAGACATTCGCAGCGCCGACACGCTGACAGGTGCGTACCTCGGCGCGCGCAAGCACGTCAGCATGGGGATCAAACGGAGGGTAGACGCGTCCACCCCGAAACTCATTTTGGAAGGCGCGCGCGACCACAACTTGAAGGACGTGACGGTTGAATTCCCGCTGCAACATTTGGTGTGCGTCACCGGCGTGTCGGGTTCGGGCAAGAGCACCTTGATTCAAGACGTGCTGGCCCCGGCGCTGGCACGCCACTTCGGCAAACCCACTGAAGCACCCGGTGCGTTCGACCGTTTGTTGGGGGCCGATTGGCTCAGCGAAGCCGTGTTCGTTGACCAATCGCCCATCGGCAAAACCGCGCGCTCCAACCCCGCCAGCTACGTCGGTGCTTTCGATGAAATTCGCAAGTTGTTTGCGGAATCGCCGTTGGCGCAACAGCGCAATTACGGACCCGGCATGTTCAGCTTCAACGCCGGTGACGGCCGCTGCCCGACCTGCGGCGGCTCGGGTTTTGAGCATGTGGAAATGCAGTTTTTGAGCGACGTGTATTTGCGCTGCCCCGACTGCGACGGCACACGCTACCGCGCTGAATTGCTGGAAGTAAAGATAGACCGCCGCTTGCCAGGTGACGTGATCCGCGACCTGTCCGTGGCCGACGTGCTCAACCTCACCGTCAGCGAAGCGGTGCTGCTGTTCGCGAACGACCGCGAGGTGCTGCGCGTGCTGCAACCCATCGTCGATGTGGGCTTGGAATACGTCAAGTTGGGCCAGCCGGTGCCCACGCTCAGCGGCGGTGAAGCGCAGCGTTTGAAGCTGGCGGGCTTCTTGGCAGAAGCGTCGCAAAACAAATCCAACAGCAAACAAGCCCTGACCCGCAAAGGCACGCTGTTCATGTTCGACGAGCCCACCACCGGCTTGCACTTTGACGACATCGCCAAGCTGATGCGCGCCTTCCGCAAGCTGCTGGACGCGGGGCATTCGCTGCTGGTGATTGAGCACAACCTGGACGTGATCCGCGCCGCAGACTGGCTGATTGACCTGGGCCCCGAAGGCGGCGAAGCCGGTGGATGGGTTGTGGGCACAGGCACGCCCGAAGACATGCGCCAACACCCTACCTCACACACCGGCAAAGCGCTGGCGGACTACGAGCACACGCTGGGCATTGGCGGGCACCGCGTTGAAGAAGGCAAGCCGCTGCAAAGCCTGATCAAGAAGGCACGTGACGACAAGCGGGCAAGCGACGAGTTCATCCAGATCATCAACGCCCGCGAGCACAACCTCAAATCACTCGACGTGAACATCCCGCGCGGCAAGTTCAGCGTGGTTACCGGCGTGTCGGGTTCGGGCAAATCCACGCTCGCCTTCGACATACTTTTCAACGAAGGCCAGCGCCGTTACCTAGAAAGCCTGAACGCCTATGCGCGCAGCATCGTGCAGCCCGCAGGCCGCCCCGAGGTGGACGCGGTGTACGGCATCCCGCCCACCGTCGCCATCGAGCAGCGCTTGTCGCGCGGTGGCCGAAAAAGCACCGTGGCCACCACCACCGAGGTGTGGCACTTCTTGCGTTTGCTGTACGTGAAATTGGGTCTTCAACACTGCGTGAAAGACGGTGCCGAGGTGCGGCCGCAAAGCACTGAGAGCATCGCGGCGCAATTGCTCCGCAACCACAAGGGCCAGCACGTCGGCCTGCTCGCGCCGCTGGTGATTGCACGCAAGGGCCTGTACACCGACCTCGCCAAATGGGCCAAAGCGCGCGGCCACACGCACCTGCGCGTTGACGGCGAATTCATTGCCGTTGCACCCTGGCCGCGCCTGGACCGTTTCAAAGAACACACGCTGGAACTGCCGGTGGGCGACATCGTCATCAGCGCCGCCAACGAGGCCGAGCTGCGCGCCCTGCTGAAAAAAACCCTCGACCTCGGCAAAGGCGTGATGCATTTGCTCAGCCCGCTCGACGGCTTGCAAGGCGCGATGGCCGCAGGCGGCCTGACCGCCCACATCGGCAAGGTGAAAGTGTTTTCCACCAAGCGCGCTTGCCCGACTTGCGGCACCAGTTACCCCGAGCTGGACCCGCGCATGTTCAGCTACAACAGCAAGCACGGTTGGTGCGGCACCTGCGTGGGCACCGGCTTGGCGCTGACGCGCGAGCAGCGCAAAGCCTTCGACGATTCGGTGCGCGACGATGACCAGCGCGGCAAAGAACAAAGCTTTCCGTCGGAAGAAATCGACGTCGAAGATTTGATCGACGCGCCCTGCCCCGACTGCGCGGGCACGCGCCTAAACCCGACCTCGCGCGCCATCACCTTTGAGGACCACGCCATCACGGCGGTGGCGCAATGGTCGGTGGCCGATTGCCGCGAATGGGTGCAAGCCTTGCAGCTGCAAGGCCGCGACGCCGAGATTGCGCGCGACGTGGTCACCGAGATCAAAAGCCGCTTGGAGTTTTTGCAAGAAGTGGGCTTGGGTTACCTCACGCTGGACCGCGCCGCGCCGACGCTCAGCGGCGGTGAAGCGCAGCGCATCAGACTGGCAGCGCAATTGGGCAGCAACCTGCAAGGCGTCTGCTACGTGCTGGACGAACCCACCATCGGCCTGCACCCGCGCGACAACCAAATCTTGTTGAAAGCCCTGCAAGGCCTCAGCGACAAAGGCAACACGTTGGTGGTGGTGGAGCACGATGAAGACACCATCCGCCGCGCCGACCACATCATCGACATCGGCCCCGGCGCCGGCAAACGCGGCGGCCGTTTGGTGGCCGAAGGCAGCGCCGCGGACATCGCCAAGAACCCAGAGTCGCAAACGGGAAGATTGCTAGCAAACCCACTCGTGCACCCCCTGCAACAACGACGCGCCGTCCTCTCCTTCCCCACGGGACGCGAATCGGCCTCTTCGATGCCTTTGGGGGAGGGCCGGGTGGGGGTAGACATCGCCAACACGAAGCAGTCCCACAACACCAACCCGACCAACATCACCATCCAATCCGCAACCCTCCACAACCTCCAAAACATCACCGTCCAAATCCCGTTGAAACGCCTCGTCGCCGTCACCGGCGTCAGCGGCTCCGGCAAGTCCACCCTCGCGCGCGACGTGCTGCTGGCCAACCTGAAGTTCATCAACATCAAAGGCGGCGTGCCCGGCTTCCAAGGCTGCGCCAACATCGAAGGCTGGGGTTATATCGATCGCGTGCTCGAAGTCGACCAAACCCCCATCGGCAAAACGCCACGCTCGTGCCCCGCCACCTACATCGGCTTCTGGGACACCATCCGCAAACTTTTTGCCGACACGCTGGAAGCGCGCGCCCGCGGCTATGCCCCCGCCCGCTTCAGCTTCAACACCGGCGACGGCCGCTGCCCGGCCTGCGAAGGCCAAGGCATGCGCACCATCGCCATGAGCTTTTTGCCCGACGTGAAAGTGCTGTGCGATGTGTGCCACGGCCAACGCTTCAGCCCCGAAACCTTGGCCGTCAGTTGGCGCGGCAAAAGCATTGGCGACGTGCTGAAAATGGAAATCGACGAAGCGGTCGATTTCTTCGCTTCCATGCCCAACATCAGCCACCCGCTCAAGCTCATGAAAGACGTCGGCCTGGGCTACCTCACCCTGGGCCAGCCGTCACCTACCCTCAGCGGCGGCGAGGCGCAACGCATCAAGCTCGTGTCTGAACTCACCAAGGTGCGCGACGACATCGGCCGCCGCGGCAACAAAGCCCCGCACACGCTTTACGTGCTCGACGAGCCGACCGTCGGCCTGCACATGGCCGACGTAGAAAAGCTCATCCGCGTGCTTCACCGCCTGGTCGACGGCGGCCACAGCGTGGTGGTGATCGAGCCCGATTTGGACGTCATCGCCGAAGCCGATTGGGTGATTGATTTGGGGCCCGAGGGCGGCGTGAAAGGGGGGGCGGTGGTGGCCGCGTGCACGCCGGAGGATTTGGTGAAAGTGAAGGCGAGTCACACCGGGGTGGCGCTGCGGGCGGTGTTGGCGCGAGGGTAAAGATGGGGGGAGTTCTAGGTCAGCACCGCCGCACAAAGTCGTGGGCTCGCGAGCGGCGAATCATGGATTCTCTTGGTGCTAACTTTGTGCTTCCATCACATTGAAAAAAGCAAACCATGGAAGTGGCAATCCGCAAGATGGAGAACTCGCAGGGTGTGCTGATTCCGAAGCCTGTCCTGGCCGAAATAGGCCTGGACGGAACGGCTGACCTGCAGGTCCGTGACGGCGTGATCGAAATTCGCGCCGTGCGCCGCAACCCTCGTGAAGGCTGGGCTGATGACGCGCGACGTTTGGCGGCGCAGGATGGCGACGCGCTGATGTGGCCAGAGGTCGCCAACGACGGCGACGACGCGTTGGTCTGGTGATGAAGACTGGCGACACATGGTTGGTGCAGCTCGACCCGACAGTGGGCAGTGAGATTCAGAAAACTCGACCCTGTGTCGTCATCTCTCCCGACGACATGAACGCGCACTTGCCGACGGTCATCGTGGCACCGATGAGCACGGGCTCGCGACCCGCGCGCTTTCGCCTTGCGCTCACGTTCCAGGGGAAGCATGGCCTGATCGTGCTGGACGAAATACGCACGCTCGGGGGTCAAATTTGGATTGGCGCTGACAGTGCAGGCAGTTCATGCAGCAGTTGGTTGGGTGGCGGCACTGCGAAAGCCATATTCGTGAGTGCCGTGTCGGATGTGGGTCGCGTTGTGTCGCCCGCTCGAAATCAGGTGAACCCCTGCCTCGGGGGCCATCGGGCGTTCAGAAGTTCAACGGGAGGTCAAAGCTTGACGTCGCC
>Ga0123336_10001384_pt1 | contig 22328 bp, 17 predicted proteins | sample SSSSmetaG_FD_96466 | JGI IMG/M metagenome (GOLD analysis project Ga0123336, IMG submission 96466) | Glacier valley bacterial and archeal communities from Borup Fiord, Nunavut, Canada, to study Microbial Dark Matter (Phase II) - ​SSSS metaG | ecosystem: Environmental > Aquatic > Freshwater > Ice... | reverse complement strand
CGGTCACGTCTGCGTGCGTTCGTGCCGCGACTGGGTCGAACGAAACCGGCGCGCCCGAGAGCGTCGCCTCGACGCTGCCTCCAAACCGAGGTCGCAGCTCGGCCTGCGCCGTGCTCGCGAGCAGCGCGAACGCGAACCCGAACGCTGCCAGCTTCACGCAGCACCACATCGGGCGCGACCGGCTCAATTCATTCTCCACAGATCGACGCGCGTCGAGCCGATCAAGCGCACCGCGGCGATCACCACCGGTGCGCCATCGAAGTCACCGACCGCGAGACCGGCCACGCCACCCGCCATGAAGGCCTTCTTCCACGTCGGCTTCTTCTCGTCACCACCGAGGGTCACGACCCGAATGTCGTCCGCATCACCGGGCGCGCTCGCACTCGCGTAGATCAGCTCGGCGGTGCCATCGCGATCGAGATCCGCCAGCTCGAACGCGGTGCCGACCTTGGCGAACGTGAGCACCGGCGGCCGCTCGCACTCGATCCCGATCGGGCACTCGCGGGTCACCTCGAGCTTGCCGGTCAGGCCGAGTACGCCACGCACCGGATTGCGGTCACCGTGGGCATCGATAATCACGCGGCAGCGCACGGCGTAGCTGCCGGTCTTGTCATCGCCGAAGAAGTTGCGACCGAAGGCGAGCTGCACGTGCTCGCCCGCGCAGGGCTCGATGCCGGGCTCGGCCGCCGAGCCTACGAGCTGCTTGGTCTGCCAGCTGACCTTGAGGGTACGAGTGTAGACCGATGACGAGGCGACCAGCACCTTACCCTCGACTGCAACGGCGCCGATCGGATCGCGCGGTGCGGGCATCGCCGCATCACCCTGGAAGGGAACACGCGCGAGCTCCTTGACATGATGATCGGCGATCGAGAATGCGATCACTTCGCGCGTGGTCACCGCGTAGAGCTCGGCTCTACCATCACCATCCAGATCGGCCGCGCCGAGCGCGAGCAACGGTGCGCCGAGCTCGAACACCGGAGTGAGCCGCTGCGGCTTCCAGCTGACGACGACCTTGACGGGCGGCATCAAGGTTGGCGCTCGCGCGGCGCGCAGCGCATCGAGCCGCGTACTGACCTCGGCCGCGAGATCGTGCAGCACGCCCGCGTGGGCGGTCGCCACCAGACCCGCGACCACGATGTGAGCGAGCCTAGTCGCCGTACTCATTCGTCACCGAGCTGCCCTCCGTCACTTCGCCCGGCTTCGGCGCGATCTCGGTCGGCTGTGTGCCCTCGACAAACACCTCGGTGAGCGTCGTGTTCTTCGGCGCACCTTCGGGTGCGAGCAGGCCGGTCTGGCGATCGATCGTGGCCTCGACCACGTGCGAGGGCCGCGGGAATGCCTTCGTCGGCAAGTTCATATCCTTGGCGATATCTAAAAAGATCGGCGCCGCGACTCGCGCGCCCTGCTCGCCCTTCATCTCGCGCGGATCGTCGAAGCCGCACCACACGCCGATCACGTAATCCGGCGTCATGCCGATGAACCACGTGTCCTTCGCCTTGTTCGAGGTGCCCGTCTTGCCGCTGATCGGCGCTTTGATCTTCGCGCCGATCAGCGCCGCGGTGCCTTCGGTCACGACCGAGCGCATCGTATCGGTGATCACGTACGCGACCTCTGGCGTGATCACTTGCTCGGCTTTTTGCGGCGGCGTGGCGGTGCCGTTGATGGCTTCGATGAACGTGGGTTCGGCGAGGATCCCGCCCGCGGCGAACGTCGCGTACGCGTTCGTCATCTCGAGCGGCGTGACTTCACCGGCGCCGAGCGAGATCGCCATCTCTTCGGGCAGCTCGCTCTTGATGCCGAGCCTGTGCGCCATCGCGACGACGTTCTTCGGCTGGAGGTCGCTGGTCATACGGATCGAGACCGTGTTGATCGATTTTGCGAGCGCCTCGCGCAGCCGCACCGGGCCGAGATACTCTCCGGTCTCGAAGTTCTCCGGCTTCCACAGATCGAACACCTCGGGCGCATCGTTCACGATCGACGCCGGCGTGCCGCACAGCTGCTTGGAGGTCGAATCGTTCGCGTGGCACTTCGTCTCCTCGGCACGCGCGTACGCGGCCGTGTAGATGATCGGCTTGAAGCTCGAGCCCGGCTGGCGCTTTGCCATCGTGGCGCGGTTGTAGTCGCCGAGGTGCGGCGTGTAGCCACCGATCAGCGCGCGCACCTTACGGGTCTTGACGTCGATGATCACGACCGCACCTTCGGGGCCTGGCTCGAGGATCACGCGACGGGTGCCATGCTTGAGCTTCACCGGTGCCGGATCTTCATCGTCGTCGTTGTCGGCGATTTTCTTGTCGCCCTTGTCTGCCTTTGGCGGCTTCTTCGCGGCGCTCTGCTCGCGCGGCCCCCCCGGAGCGACCCACACCTCGAGCACGTCGCCGACCTTGAACCGTTCGCTCGGCTTCTTCTTGTCGGGGTTGTAGCGAGCATCGGTCTCGTCACCGAGCTCGAGCGTGCCCGGATTCCCACCCAGATCGACTTCGAGCTCCTGAACGTCATCGTGGACGAGGGTGACGATCGCGTCGTACGGCGTCTTTGCCTTGAGCGTCTCGCCGCTCATCTTTTTTGCGAGCCGTGCGAGCTCCGCCTCGAGGCGGTCGGGCTTGACCGAGCGAATCGGCAGCCCGATCTTGTGGCGCCTGTCAACCGCGCGCAGGCCCGCTTGCAAGGCGAGCTGCGCCTTGGCCTGGAGTTCCGGATCGAGGGTGGTCCGGACGATCGTGCCTTGGTCGAGCACTGCATCGCCTTTTGTCTTGTCGGCAAGCAGCTGGAGCTTCACGAGGTCGACCCACTCGGGCGCGGTCGAGCTCTCGGGCCCCTTGCTCTTCACGATCTGAATCTTCGCCTCGCGCCACTTCTGGGCTTCGGCGGCCGTCAACTTGCCGATCGTGACGAGCTGACCGAGCACGTACGACTGGCGGCCCTTGAGATCGAGCAGCACGGGCCCGACCTCGCCGCGATCGCGAAATGCAATCAGAGCGCGCGCGAACGACTCCGGCGACTTCGGCATCGAGGCGAGCAGCGCCGCTTCGCCGACGTTGACGTCCTTGATGTGCTTGCCGAAGTAGTAGAGCGCCGCTTCTTCGACGCCGTAGCGGTTGCGACCGAAATCAATCTGGTTGACGTAGAGCGAGATGATCTCCTGCTTCGTCAGCGCCTTCTCGACCCGACGCGCGAGCACGATCTCCTGGATCTTACGTTTGAACGAGCGCTCGGGCGTGAGCAGCATGTTCTTCACCACCTGCTGCGTGATCGTCGAGGCGCCTTCCTTGGTGTGACCCGCGCGCAGGTTCGCGAAGAACGCACGGCCCATGCCGACGTAGTCGATGCCGCCGTGGGTCCAGAACTTGTTGTCTTCCGCGGCGACGAACGAATCGATCACGAGCGGCGGAATCTTGTCGTACGGCACGAACGTGCGGCGCTCCTTGCCGAGGGTGCCGATTAGATGATCATTGCGGTCGAGGATTTTGGTCGTTTGCTTGAACTGATAGGACTCGAGCTTGTCGATCTTTGGCAGGCTCGGATCGCGGCCGTACATCCAGAACACGAACGCGATCGTCGCTGTGCCAAGCGCCGCACCGATCATGCCGAGGATCGCGCCCCACTTGAGGAGGCTGAGCCAGATCGGGCGGCGCCGAGAGGGCTCCGGTTTCTGGAGGCCTTTCTTGCTTGTCGGCTTTCCCGGCTTGGCTTGGTTCTTCGTATCCATGTAGCTCTTTACGTGAACGCGGTAAGGGGGGGCGATAGTCCCTCGGGACCGGCTCCGGCGCCAGTTACGCGAGACGACGCTCCAGGACCCCGATAACACCGCGGATCTTGAGCGCGAACCAGCGCGCTCTGAGCCGCGCTCGGCGATCCGGATCGAGATCGCCGGCGGCACCCAGATAGGCGCGCCGGCGGGTCGCGATCCGGCTCATCGCCATGCCGACAGTGACCGACAGGTTGTAGCTCTCCGTGAACCCGAACATCGGGACCGTGATCGCACCGTCGCTCGCGGCGATCGCCTGGTCGGAGACCCCATCGTGCTCGTTGCCGAAAACCAGGGCGAGGGGTGTCGAAACATCGACATCCTCGATGGTCTGCCTGGCCGGCAAGCCCTTCGCCTCCGGCGCGGTCGCGTAGACGCGAAACCCGCGGTGATGGAGCGCATCGATCGCAGCCTCGGCGGTGGGCCAACGGGTCAGGTCCAGCCAGCTATGCGCACCCTTGGTCACCGCGTGTGTGGCAGAGAACCTCAGCCGCGCTTCGATCACGTGAAGCTCCTGGAGGCCGAGTGATTCGGTCGTGCGAAGCGTCGCGGCGGCGTTGTGAGGATCGTACGTATCCTCGACGGCCGTCACGACGGAGCCCAGTCGCGCCGCGAGGACTGCATCGATGCGCGCGATCCGCTCCGCAGTCATCATCGGCATGAGGGCCTCGCAAATTTTTGCGGGACCATGCTTCTCGATCAGCCGATCGATTGCATCTCTGCGGGGTGCATCGTTACGGGGTGCATCGTTGCGGGGCGCATCAGAGGGCGCGTCAGTCACAGGACGGTTCTTTTACTATGATAGCGTCGTGACGGGTGTTTGCGACCGAGGGCGTCAGCCGGTTCGTAGGCGATCTCGGTGACCACGCCCCCCGCTTCGATCCAGCTTCGCGACGTTCCGCAGGTCGATTTCGGACGCGTCCAAATGGTACTCGCGCAGCTCGCCGAGGGCCTCGCATTCCTCCACGCACGCGGCGTGATCCATCGCGATGTCAAACCTTCGAATGCGATCGTCACCGATGGCGCGGTGAAGCTGCTCGATTTCGGGCTCGCGCTCGAGCAGCGCCGAGTCGAACAGGAGCTATCGCGTGAGACCCGCGTCGTCGGTACCGCAGCCTACCTCGCACCGGAGTACGTCGAGCGCTTGATCGTGAGCCCGGCGATGGATGTCGACGAAGCGCTCGGCCGGGTTCGGCTCGACGGTTCGCCTGACGACGCGACCTGGCGCGGTCGCTGCTACGAGCGCGAGCGGGTGCCGTATCGCGCCTTCGACTTCGTGATCGATGACCTCGCGACCGAGCTCGCCGGCACCTCGGTCCTCGTGACCCAGATCGAGCACGCCGGTGCGCTCGCGCGCGTGTTCCCCACGCTCGGCACGCTGCTCGAGGATGCGCCGAAGCTTCCGGTCGCCGACGATCTCGACTACTCCGACGGCACATTCCCGCCGGTGAACAAATCTCGCTTGCTCATCCATCCGCCGGGTTCGTGGGCCACGCGTCCGGAACCGGGCACGGCGATCCCGAACCTCGTGCTCGCGGGCGACTACATCCGCACCAAGACCGACCTTGCCCCGATGGAGGGCGCGAACGAAGCAGCGCGCCACGCGGTCAACGTGATCCTCCAGCGCGCGGGCTCGGTGGCCCAGCCGTGTCAACTGTGGCCGCTGGTCGAGCCCGAGTCGTTCGTGAAATGGAAGCACGTCGATGCGGCGCTCTACGCGCACGGCAAGAAGCACATGTTCGAGATCGCGGGCATTCGCGACGCTGCGCGGGCCGCCGATCTGCTGCGCCGGTTCTACGCGTTCACCGGAATCGACAGGATCGATGACCTGCTCGAGAAGGTGAAAGTCACGTCGGTCGTGAAGGGCATCCTCGCCCGTCTTGGCGTGGACTAGAACACGGTTCCGGTGAAGCTCAGCACCCTGAGCTTCGCCGGCGTCGACAGCGGCTCGGTCACGATCATGCCGTCGCGGCCATTGCCGTTACGGTGGACGAGATGGCCGCCATCGCCGCCGTACGTGGTCATGTACACGCTGATGTGATTCGTCGTCGTGAAGTCGGCGTTCAGATCGTCGACGACTTGCTGCTTGGTCTGAAACGGCAAGTCGGTCGAGTGCAGCCCGAGCGAGGTGTAGTCGCTGTTCACGGCGGCGTGCCAGCCTTCCGCCCATGGCAGGTTCGGCATGGCGTGCTCGATCTGCGTGGTGTGGACGTCATCCGTGTTGGTCGAGCCATCGGTTGCATCGACGGCGACGTCGTAGATCGCGTTGTTCATCCGGACTTGCAGGTGGACGTGCGATGTATCCGCGTTGCAGCTGTTCATGCCGCTGGGCGGGACGATCGCGACGAGGTGCCCGTCGAGCCGACCGTAGGCGCCCGAAGCACCGAGGAGCTGGCCGAAGTTGCTCGTACACGCCTGCCGCGTTGGCGCGCCGTCGTCGACGTGCAGGCGACCATCGGTCGAGACATCGACAGGTGGAGCATCGGCGGTGGAGGAACTCCCTCCGCCGCACGCGGCCAGGACGACAAGCGAAAGCCTACGGATCACGTGGAGACTGTAGCGAGCACCACGCGCGATTCATAGCCTTGTGTCGCGCCGAGAGAGGTCACCGGTCGGGCGTGGATCGGCCGTGGATCGGGCGTGGGTCAGAATGCGCCGTTCGCCGCCATCGTCATAGCTATCGCCGACGTAGAAGCTGTTGTCGGTATCGCTCGAGCAACGATTGGCCATCGTAGAACCGCACGGTCACGTGCGCATTCGCGGCGTCGACCTTCGAGATCGTGCAACTGCGAACTTCGACCGATCCGTCGAGGCCGAACGCGTCGCGACACAACGGCGCGCACGACTTCTGAGACACGGTCACGTGCTCCGTCGGGTCGACAACAAATTGGCCCACACCTACCTACCAAGGCGAACCTGCCGAGATGCGCTGGCCCGTGGTCGGTTTCGTCGGTTTCGCGATGTGGCTCGGGGGCCTCGCGCACGCCGAGGACGTCTCGGTCGCCGCGGCGATCGGGGCAGGCGCGCAGGGCAATGCGACGTACGGCGCGCTCGAGCTCCGGCTGGATCAGCAGTGGCACGATACGCGCCTCGGGCTCGGTGTTCGCGGCGTGTGGGACGACGGTGTGTTCCGCAAGAGCGATTGGAACGGCGCCGAAGACATCGTCACGATCATCAGGGACTTCGCCGCCGGGACAAAGCTCGCTGGTCTTGGTGACGGTGGTCATCTCGCGATCGCCGCCGGCCGGCTCGCGCCGAGTCACGTCGCGCGGATCGCGGATGGCTATCGTTCCACGCTCGACGATCGCTGGCGCACCGGTATACGCACTGCCGCGGTCACGGCCGAGACCGAAGCGACGCTCGAGATCGATGACGTGCTCGATCCCGCGCTGATCGCGGGCGTCGTGAGCTCTCAGCTCGCGCCGCCGTGGGGGGCACATGTAGCGTTCGCGATCGATCCCACTCAACCGACAATGCCCGGCGCGGTGCGGACTGCCGGCGTGATCGAAGCAGGGGTGAGCAGGCGCTTCGAGAGCGATCAGTCGCGGACGGATCTCGGCACGTCGCTCGTGGCCGAGCTCGGGCTCGGATTCCAGGCGGTCGGGTATGTCGATTCGTCGATCGCGGTCGGCGAGATGCGGTACTCGATCCGTGGTGATGCGCGCGGCGGCAGTGGCACCGCAGGGTCGATGTTCGGCCCACTGTATCGCGTCGAGCGCGCGGACCTGTGGCAGCGCGCGCGCGCGGGCGAGCTGCAGGGCGCGTCGTTCGGCCTGACCGCAGGCATGGCGGCACCTGACGGGTGGCTCGAGCTTGGCCTTCGCGATCGCCCAGGTCTCGGCGTGCTCGCGACGGCCAGCGCGGGTGCGCCGATGGGCAAACGAGTCCAGGGCGCGCTCTGGGCTTCGGCGAGCCCGCATGACGGCGCGGGTGCGGCGGAGCTGCGCGTCGCGTGGGCGAAGCGCTTGTTCAGCTCGATCCAGGGCGCTCGGATTTACGACTTTTCCAAGCCCATGCCGAGCGCGGTGTGGAGTCTCACGGTGTGGTTCGGGGCGGCGACGAACTGACGACTCGCTGGCGCGGACCCTTCGCGTTCTTGATCAGCCGCACCATGAGGAACCCGCTGAGCGACGCGACCACGATGCCGATCGCGAGCAGCCGATACTTGTAGGCACCGCCGATGGCGGGCCGGTTCGAGGTCCAAAATCCCGACGGGCGATCGCTGAGGATCTCGTGCGGGCGCTCGACGGTCGGTGGTTCCGCGAGCGCAGGCGCCGCGAGCGCGACGACAAAACCGAGGGCCAGCAGGAACCGCATCCTCGCTGTGTAGCACTAGACCTTGCTCTATTCAGGCTTGTGTTCGTGCTTCTTGTGAGGCTTGTTCTCGGGCGTTTTGTCGCGCCCGTGTTGCTTGGCGAGGTCGTCCTCGCGGTCGCGTAGCGGGTTCGTGGGCCGAGCGTTCTTGATCGCCTTTTTAACTCGCTTCATGCAGTCGTCTTCGGACTCGGCATCATCGGTCTTGTAGAACAAGAGCGGCGTCGCGATAGCCTTGTCGTATTCCTCTTGCGTCAGCTGCTTGCGATGGAGCTCGTTCGCCAGGATGTGCTCGATCTTGGTCTTGGTCCACTTGGTCACCGTGTTCGTGCAGTACTGCGACGACCGGTCCTTGGGGTTCGGCAAGATCGTCGAGAAGAAAGCGGCCTCGACCGGGTTGAGATCTTTTGGCGGCTTGCCGAAGTAGTACTTCGTCGCCGGCCCGATGCCGTAGAGGCCCGGTCCGAACTCGATCACGTTGAGGTAGATCTCGAAGATCCGATCCTTCTGGAGTGTGTTCTCGACGTGCCACGTGAGGAACAGCTCCTGGAGCTTGCGCGCGAGCGTCTTCTCGCGGAACAGCAGCACGTTCTTCACCATCTGCATCGTGATCGACGAAGCACCCTGCACGAACTTCTCGTGCTTCAGGTTGTTGATCAGCGCGGTGCGGAACTCCGTCGGGATGAAGCCGTGGTGCTTGTAGAACCCGAAGTCTTCGCTCGATTGGATCGACTTGGTGAGGTACGGCGAGATCTGATCGATCGGTACGAAGTCCGGGTTCGTCGGGCCGACGACGAACGACTCCCACTCGCCCTTCTCGGTCTCGACGTACTGCTCGAACTCGTCCTTGAGGCGCTTCGGCGAATCGGCGGGCTCGTCGACGACCTTGCACTTGTTGATCGCGATGTGACCGCCGAGCTCGAGGGCATCGAGGTCCATCCAGTCGATGTTCGTATGGATGTCGACATCGAACACGCCGCGGATCTTGTAGCCGTGCATGTAGGGCACCATCTCGACAGGAAACGCGTCGATCATGCGCTGGCAATCGATCGGCGGAATCACGAGCCTCACTTGCACCTGCTCGATCCCGTGAGGACCGCGCATCGGCGGGGTGCGCTCGGTGCCATCCGCGTTCTTTGCCGGGTGTTCGACATCGAGATGGACCTCGCGCGGCGCGAGTGCTGCGCCGGTGATCGAGAACGGCACGTTGCGCGACAAAAAGTCGCCGCGCGTGAGCTCGAGCTTGCGCGTCGCGCGATCGAAGCTGCCCGTGATCTCGCCCGAGAGATCGAGGTCGTGGACCTCTTTGTCGGCGATGTAGGGATGACCGATGTTCAAGCCATTGAGATGGAACCCGCCGTTGAACGCCGCGCCGAGCTTCGTCACGTCGACGTGGATCTTCGTATCGATCGCGGTTGCCTGATAATCGACGACCGCTGACTGCGCGAGGATCGGTGCGAGCCGATCGAGCTGGAACTTCGCTGCCTCGAGATCGATGTGCGCGGTCTGCCCCTTCGGATCGAGGTCGCCCTTCGCGGTCCACAACTGGCCGGGAACGCCGCCGTAGCCGCCGGCGAGGTTCAGCGTGTAAAGACCCGGCTGATCCGGATCGGCGGTGATCGAGCCCGCGATGCCCGAGAGCGCCATCCGGGGCCAGAGCTCGAGCTCGCCGCCTTCGACCCTCACGATCGGCGGCTCACCTCGGGCGCGGCGCACTTCGATCGAAGCGACGTTCGCTTTCGGGGCCCCTGTCGTCGTCGCCGTGATGCCCTTGCCATGCGCGACGACGAGGCCTGGCGTCCACACCGCATCGCCATCACCGACGAGCCCGGTCGCACCCGATTGCTCGTCGTTCGCGAGCACGCGGACGTGGCTGACCGTGACCTTCGTCGGCCGCGGCGAACGACCGCCGGTGGCAGCCTCTCCCGACGACGATGCCTGGTAGTGCTCGAGCGCGTCGCGCACGTTATCGAGACCGGTCGCATCGCGACGCAGCGTCGCGGTGACGCCATCGATCTTCGCGTCGCCAAGCTCGATCGTGCCGAACAGCGAGTGCCACGCACTGAAGTCGACATCGACGCGTGCGATGTGAAGCAGCGGCAGGTCGCCGTCGTGCGGGCCCTTTACCGAGATATCGCGCACGACCACGTGACCGAGCGAGACATCGATCCTGCCGATCTCGATCTTGCGATCGAGCTTCGTCGCGAGCCGATCCGCCCGGGTCCGGATCATGCGCGCCGCGACCTTGGGATAGACGACCGCCAGCCCCACCACCACGACCACGAACAGGACCACCACGACGCCGCCAGCAATGATCCAGCGACGAGGTGAGCGAAGGAACGAGCGACGGAACGAGCGACGGACGAAGACGCCGCGAGGTGTTCCGGGGTTCATGCGATCGAGATTCGCGAGCTTGCGCGGTTACTTACACTGCAGAGCGAGGATATGGCCGTCGTCCTGGACGCTGCGGCCCCACACCGACCAGTCACCCACGGCGAGCGACTGCTTGTTATCGAGCACGCGCTTGCCGTCCGCACCGTCGATCGTGACGGTGAGCTCGAGCTTCTTGTCGGTTCGATCGCGCAGCAACAGCGAGGCTCCACCCTGCGCGAGCTTGAGCGCATTCGGCTTCTGCTTCGCGAGCGAGATCGGACCACCGGATAGCTTGTGGAACGTGTTCCACGACGAGAACGGCGGCTTCTTGAGCTTCTTGTCGAGGGCCTTGAGCTCTGGATCGACCGCGGGTGCTTTGCCCGTGGTCGCGGAAATCTCGAGGTACTCGCAGTCCGCTTTGACCTCCGGATCCGCCCGGACGATCGAGCTCGCAGCAATAATCGCGAAGATGATCGCGATGCTCGCAAACCTCATATGCCCTCCACAGTATCCTCTGGAGTCACCCAGATCACGGTCGTGCTCCCATCTTCGTCATCGACATTGAAGACGGAGCTGGTGCCATCCGGCGTGTCGAGCTCTTCGATCTCCGCGGGGCGATGTGAGACCCTCTGGACCTTGATCGGACCGTGGCTGTCGCCGGGGGTGCCCGGATCCGCACCACCACTACGCAGGATCAACGCGAGTGCCGCGACCGCACCTGCCGACACGGCCCCGGTGATGATCTGGCTGCGATAGCGCTCGAGGAACCGACCGAGCCGGGTGAGAAAGCCGGCATCGGAGGCCGCCGGCGCGCGCGCTGGCGCGACCACGGGCGTCGGCTTTGCGATGTCGATCTGCTTGTCGATCTCGCGCCACATCGAGGCGAACGTTGCCTCGGGCACATCATCGGCAGCGAGCTCGAGCCGACCTCGCACGAGCTCGCCGAGCTCGTGCAAGGCATCGACCTTGCGCTGGCCGTCGGAGTCGAGCTCCGTCGCTGCTTCGCCGTCGGCATGCTCCATCAACTCTAGATCGCGATCTATATTCACGACCGGCTCCCCGACGCCGCAGCGTCATCCGACTCGGCCTCTGCAGGAAGCACTACACCGTCGACGAGATCGACCAGCTGACGCTGCATCTTCTTTCGCGCGTGAAACAACCGCGACATGATCGTGCCCTTCGAGCAGCTCATCGCCTTGGCCATCTCGTCATACGACAAGCCCTCGAGCTCGCGCATCACGAGCACGGACCGGTGATTTTCCGAGAGCAGGGCGAGAGCCGCATCGATCCGGGCGCGGATCTCCTTGTCCATCAAGGCCCGGCCCGGGTTGCCGCCGAGCACCCTGGGGAGGAGCCCTTCGTCCGCAGCCTGGGCGAGATGAGTCTCGTCGAGCTCGACGGGACTCACCCGACGATGCTTGCGCAGGTGGTCGATGGCGAGGTTCATGACGATTCGGTACAGCCAGGTGTAGAAACTTGAGTTGCCTTCGAATTTGTCTAAGTACTTGTGAGCTTTAATGAAAGCGTCCTGAACGACGTCGAGGGCGTCTTCCTGATTCCGCACGACGCCAACAGCCAAGGCATAGGCACGGCGGTGGTAGCGTTCGAACAGGGTGCGGAACGCCTCGCGGTCGCCGCGTTGCGCGGCGAGTACCAGGTCCCGATCGTCGACAGCTTCACGTCCAGTGGACGAGGGCTGCCCTCCCTTATTCACGCTCACTTGGCGAGGAGTTATATCACCGCCATAGGCCCGGCATCCCGGTGAGGTCATAATCGAGCGACACGTGGCGGAGGTGCTTACATCGACGGCGCTAGCCGAGCGCAAAGGCCGGCTAGCTCAGATCGCCGGCTTTTTGGACCGCATGCGAGGCCTTGTCTATCGCCACGAGGCGAAGCGCGCCTCGTTCACCGCGATCGCGGCACTCGCTGGCCTCACGCTGGTATTGCCCTTGATCGGTCACGCCGCGTCGACAAATCGCCCGCTCGCGATGGCGGTCCTCGGCGTCGGTGGCTTGCTCGCGATCCTCGTCGCGATCGCCGCGACCGTGATCGGCTGGATCGCGCCGCGACGTTCCTACGCGCACGATCGCGAGCTCGCGCGCTGGGTCGGCCGACGCCACGCACCGGTCGCATCGGATCTGCTGTCCTCGGTCGAGCTCGCGAGCTCGCCCGATCGCGTCGGTGCGCCATCGAAAGATCTGGTCGGTGCGCTGGTCGCGTCGACCGCCGCGCAGCTCGACAAGCTCGAGCCGGTCGCCCTGCTACCGACCCACGAGATCGTGCGCGCTCGCGCGTGGATGCTCGGCGCCCTCGCGGCGAACCTCGCCCTCGTGTTGATCGTGCCGCACTTCGTCGCGCTGGGTTGGCGATCGTTGGTCGCCGCACATCCCGCGCCGTTCGATGGGGCGGAGCTCTCGACCGTGCCGCTCGTCGGCGATCTCTCCGTCACGCTGACCGCACCCGTGTATGCCAAGCGCAAGGTCGTCGAGCTGCCATCGTCGTCGGGCGATCTGCGAGGTTTGCCCGGAACGGCGGTCGCGTTCCAAGCGAAGTTGCTCGTCCCCGCCACCGCGGCCGAGCTCGTGATCGAGCCGCTCGCGGGGACCGCAGGTACGCCGAAACCGATCCCCGCGAAGATCGAAGGCGACACGATCACCGCCGCGTTCACCATCGATCATTCCGCGCGCTACCGCTTCGCGGTCACCGATCCGAGCGGCACCCGCTCGATCGAAGCGACGCCGCGAGCGATCGAAGCCGAAGTCGATCAAGCGCCGACCGTGCAGCTGATGGCACCTGGCGATCCGCTCGATGTCTCGAACTTGAAATCGGTCGAGCTCGCGTACGTGATAGAGGACGATTTCGCGATCACCTCGGCCGAGCTCGTGTGGGAAGCCGGCAAGGATCGCGGCCGCAAGCCGATCGCCATCCAGGTGACCGGAGCCGCCGAAACCTCGCGCGCGCAAGGCAAGCTGACCTGGGACATCGCCGAGGTCCAGGTCCAATCCGGTGGCGAAGTTCGCTACTGGATCGAAGCGAAAGACAACGACTCCGTCGGTGGCCCGAACCTCGGCAAGTCGCGCGAGCTTCACCTCCGCGTGATCTCGCCGCGCGAGCGCCACGAAGAGACCCTGAACCGCCAGCAAGCGGTCGCCGAGAAGGTGTTGAAGAACCTCGGCGCGCGTCTGGTCGGTCCGGGCGACGACATCGCGATGCGCGAAGAGCTCGAGCATCAGATGCGCGACGCGATCGGCGAGCTGCGCTCGGTCAGTGCGGCGTTCGAGAAAGATCCGCATGCGTCGGATCTGATGCGCAAATCGCTCGCGGCGATGAGCGAGCGGCTCGACAAGCTCGCGAGCTCCGAGCAGCTGATCGAAGCGAAGTTCGTGCCCAAGGGCGCGACCAAGGCGAAGTCCGGCACGTTTGGCGTGATCGATCCAAAGATCATCGGCGAGCTCGAGGACGACACGATCAGCCTCGCCGATTGGTTGGATCGCGAGCGGGTCGAGGGCCTGCTCGATCTCACCGACGAGATCGCGGCGCACCAGAAACGGCTCGCGGACCTCCTCGCGCAGTACGCGCGGACGAAGGATCCACGCTTGCTCGCAGAGATCGATCGCGAGATGCGCGCGCTCGATCGCACGTACGCCGAGCTCCAGAAGCATCAGCAGGGCATGCCCGAGGATGTGATGGATCAGTACGTCAGCCGCGATGCGGTCCAGGCGCAACAAGGCTCGAGCTGCATGGCCGAGGTCGCGGCGCTCGTCCACGCGGGCAAGACCGCGGCGGCGCAAGCAAAGCTCGAGACCTGCCAGCTCCAGCACCAGCGCGCCTCGGCATCGCTCGAGGGCTCGCTCGCGCAGCTGCGTGGTGACAAGTTCAGCGACGAGCAGAAGAAGCTCGACGAGGTGATGAACGAGCTCGCGGATGTCGCCAAGGATCAGGACGACATCGCTGCCGAATCGAATCGGCTGTTCGAGTCGTACGCGCAGAAGGCTGATGAAGTCGCACGCGATCACCGCCGCGAAGCGAGCAAGAAGGTCGCCTCGCTCGTCGAGAAGTTGAAGAAGCGGATCGACGCGATCAATGAATCGGGGCTCACGCCGTTCGCGAAGGAGGAGCTCGATATCGTCCAGCGCCGGCTCGGGGATGTCGAGCACATGGTCGGAGATGGCGACCTCGCGGAGGCGCTCGGCATGGCGCGCCAGGCCAAGACCAGCCTCGAGACGATCGCCGGCGAGCTCGAATCCGCGATCAATGACGATCCGAAATCGAAGTGGGCCGATGCGACTGCCGATGCGCTCGATGGTGTCGAGAAGACCCAGCCGGTCGCGAAGGACCTGATCGACGAGCTCTCGGCCCTGTCGCCGCGGCCCGATCAGATCATGAGCGGCGACGATCAGAAATCGCTCGAGCGGTTGCGTCGCCGCCAGGCGATGAACCAGCAGCGCGCGAAGCGACTCGGCGATCGCACGAAGCAGCTCGCCGGCGAATTGCCCGGCGATACGGCCGGCGAGCTCGGCAAGAAGCTCGGCTCCGCGCTCGATCACATGGGCAAGGCCGACGACCGTATGAAGGGCAAGGATCCCTCGGGCGCGCGCGCGGCCACGCGCTCGGCCGCGGACGATCTCGCGAAGGCGCGCGATCGGGCACGCTCCGCTGCGCGGCAAGCACAACAGAACGCCGTCGGTGACGAGCCGATCCGGATCCCGGGCGCCGACGAGTATCGCGCGCCGGAGCGCTATCGCGAGGACATCCTCGAGGCGGCGAAGAAGCGCGGAGCCAAGGCGCCCGAGGGCTACGATGACCAGATCAAGCGCTACTACGAGGACCTCATCAAATGAGCGCGAGGCTCGTCATTGCAGCGTTGTTGATCGCGAGTGCGGCGAGTGCGCGCCACGATCGCACCGTCACCGGCGACGTGATCAAGGCTGCACGCCTCCTGCAATCGTCGCGGCTCGATGAAGCGCGGGGCGTTCTGCAGGACCTCGAGAAACGCGCGGGCGACAACCCGGACGTCAAGTGGCTCGCCGCCGAGCTCGAGTTCCAGACCGGCGATTACGCCGCCGCCGTCAAGGGCCTCGACAAGGTCGCAGACGATGCGGCCGACGGCATGGCCGGTCAGACCAAGAAGCTCGCGGCCACCACGCTCGCCGTCACCGAGAGCTTTGTCGAGACCAGGTCGCCGAAAGGTCACTTTTTGATCCGCTATGCGCCTGGCAAGGATGCCGCGATCGCGGAGCTCGCCGGCGACATCCTCGATGCCGCGTGGCAGACCACCGGCGAAGACCTCGGGCTCCAGCCGGCCGATCCGATCCGGGTCGAGATTCTCGGTGCGCCGAAGGACCTCGCGCAGATGTCCCCGCTCTCGGAGACCGAGATCGAGACGACCGGCACGATCGCCCTCTCGAAGTACAACAAGCTCATGGTGGTGTCGCCGCGCGCGACGCTGTTCGGCTATCCGTGGATGGACACGCTCGCGCACGAGTACACGCACCTGATCGTGTCGCGGATCTCGCACGACAGCGTGCCGGTGTGGATGCAAGAAGGGCTCGCGCGGTTCGAGCAGACGCGCTGGCGGCGGCCACCCGAGGTGGTGCTGACCGCGACCGAACAAGCCCTGCTGACCGCCGGCCTCCGCAAGGGCCGCCTGATCACGTTCGACGAGATGCATCCGTCGATGGCCAAGCTGCCCAGCCAGGAGGCCGCCGCCCTCGCCTATGCCGAGGTCTACACGCTGATCGGCTGGATCCAGACCAAGGTCGGCTACAAGGGCCTGCGCGACATGCTCGCGCTGCAAAAAGACGGCAAGAGCGCGAAGCGCGCGGTGACCGAGGCGATGAACCTGCCGTGGCCTCAGGTCGAGAAAGAGTGGCACGCGCACCTCAAGGTCGGCGATGGCAAGGCGCGCGCGGGCCGACCGATCAAGTTCGGCAAAGGTGGCGCAGATTCAGAGAACGTCGGGATCGAGCAGGTCTCGACCCGCGCCCGCAAGCACGCTCGGCTCGGCGGCATGCTGCGGGCGCGCGGCGCGCTCGAGGCCGCGGCGGTCGAATACGACAAGGCCTTGGCCGCCGGCGGCGGGACGCCGGAGCCCTTTGTCGCAGGCAAGCTGGCCCGAACGCTGGTCGAGCTCGGCCGCTACGACCGTGCGATCGAGCTCGCTACCCCTCTGGCGGCCGCGGATGCCGACGATGCGGTGGCGTCTGTGACGCTCGGCATGGCCCGGTCCGCGAAACAAGACTGGGCCGAGGCGATCATCGCGTATGAACAAGCGTTGCGCGTGAGTCCGTTCGATCCGCAAACTCGCTGCGGTCTTGCCGAAGCATATGCCAAGATGAAGGATGCACGGAGTGCTCGCGAGCGAGCCGCGTGTGACCTGTTGAAGAACTAGCCTTGCGATGAAATCGTCCACCGAAAACCTCACGCCGATCACTCCACTGCGCCTCGAGCAGCCCACGGAGGTGAATCCGGTCGTGTCCGAAGCTGGCGCCCCGGATGTTGCCGCCGCGCCGGATGCGCCGGTGAGGAAGTCCGATCTGGACGCGGTCAAAGAGCTCGTCGAAGCGCACGCGCAGATCGTCAAACAGGTCGAGAAGCGAATCATCGGCCAGCGCAAGGTGGTCGACCAGCTGCTCGTCGCGTTGTTCGCGCGAGGTCACACGCTGTTCGTCGGCGTGCCCGGGCTCGCGAAAACGCTATTGATCTCGACGCTGGCCGAGACGCTGAACCTGTCGTTCCAGCGCATCCAGTTCACGCCGGACCTCATGCCGGCCGATATCACGGGCACCGAGGTCCTCGAAGAGGATCACACGACCGGTCGCCGCGCGTTCCGGTTCCTCAAGGGCCCGGTGTTCGCGAACCTCGTGCTCGCCGACGAGATCAACCGCACGCCGCCGAAGACCCAGGCCGCGCTCCTGCAATCGATGCAGGAGTTCCGCGTCACCGCCGGCGGCACCACCCACGATCTTCCACTGCCGTTCCTGGTGTTCGCGACCCAGAACCCGATCGAGCAAGAAGGCACGTACCCGTTGCCCGAAGCGCAGCTCGATCGCTTCATGTTCCAGATCGACGTCGACTATCCCAGCGAGAGCGAGGAAGAAGAGATCGTGCGCCAGCAGACCAGCGATCACCGCCCGGTGCTCGAGCGCGTGCTCTCGCCGCAACGGATCCTCGAGCTCCAGGAGCTCGTGCGTCGCGTGCCCGTTGCCGATCACGTCGTGAAGTACGCGGTCGCGCTCGCCCGTGCGACGCGCCCGACCACGCCGAACGCGCCGCAGTTCATCAAAGAAGCGGTGTCGTGGGGCGCGGGCCCGCGCGCCTCGCAGTTCTTGATCCTCGCCGCGAAGGCACGCGCGATCCTCGGTGGCCGGTTCGCGGCGTCCACCGAAGACGTCTCGGCTCTCGCACGGCCAACCCTCCAGCACCGCTTGATCCTCAACTACCGCGCCGAGGCCGAGGGGCTGCGCGCCGGCGATCTGGTCGACCGGCTGCTGACCGTTGTCGCTCCCTGAGTGCACGTGAAGCTCGATCCTGCGCAGCTCCAACGACTCGGTAGCTTGCCGATCAAGGCGCGCGTGATCGTCGAGGGCGCCCTGTCTGGACTGCACCGCGCGAGCGTGCGCGGCAGCTCCGTCGAGTTTGCCGAGCACAAGGAATACTCGGTCGGAGACGAGCTCCGGCACGTCGACTGGAAGGCGTACGCGAAGCTCGATCGCTACTACGTCAAACAGTTCGAGCAGGAATCGCAGCTCACGGTCTACCTCGTCCTCGATGCCTCCGCGTCGATGAAGTTCGCCGGCGGTGGCCTCGCGAAGCTCGAGTACGCCGGGCTCGCGCTCGCCGCACTCGCGTACCTCGTGATCCAGCAGCAAGACAAGGTCGGCCTTGTCGCGTGCGGCGATCGCGGCATCGAGACGATGGTGCCGCCGCGCGCGCGCAGCTCGCATCTCCACGATCTCCTCGGCGTGCTCGATCAGCTGATGCAGAAGGGCGGCACCGGCGACGAGTCTCCGGCCGAAGCACTCGGCCGGATTGCCGAGCTCTCGCGCCGCCGCCGCTCGCTGATCATCCTCGCGAGCGATCTGTTCGATCCCGACGACGAGACCATCCGTGCGCTCGGGAACCTGCGCGCGCAACACCACGATGTCTCGGTCCTCCATGTCCTGGACCCGCACGAGCGGACGTTCCCGTACGAAGGCCTCACCGAGTTCCAGGCGCTCGAATCCGGCGCGAAGCTGCTCGCGAACCCGCTCGCGATCCGCAAGGACTACCTCGCACGCATGGATGCATTCGTCGCGAAGTGCCACGGCACGCTCGCGAACGCCGGCGTCGATTATCACGAGGTCTCGACCGATCGTCCGCTCGAAGAGACGCTGCTCGAGCTGCTCGTCTCGCGCGCGCGGTTACTGCCCGGCGCCCGTCGGGATGCTGGGAGGACCGGCTAGTGGGCTTCATCGCGCCGTTCATGCTGATCGGTGCGTTAGCGATCGGCGTTCCGATCGCGATCCATCTGATCGGCCGGCGGCGCGCCAAGATCGTGCCGTTCGCGGCGCTCGAGTTCTTGATGGCGACGAAGCGCAAGACCGCGCGGCGGCTCCAGCTTCGCGAGCGCATGGTGTTACTCGTCCGTGCCCTCGCCTGCCTCGCGATCGCTGTCGCGCTCGCGAAGCCGTTCACCTCGTGCGAACGCAAGGGCCCGCAAGTCACCCGCGGCCCGCAAGCCGCGGTGCTCGTGATCGATGACTCGTTTGCCGCTGGCTACCTGGTCGAGGGCAAGCCGTGGATCAAGCGCGCGAGCGATGAAGCGCGCCGCATCCTCACCCAGCTCGGTCCCGAAGCCGAGATCGCGATCGTGCGTGCCTCCGAGGGTGCCGAGCAACCGACCGAGCTGACGCGCGATCACCTGCGCCTTCGCGATCAACTGCTCGCGCTCGAACCGAGCGCACGCCCCGCCGATACCACCCGCGCGCTGACCCGCGCCGCCCACCTGCTCTCGGCCTCGAGCCACGAGAGAAAGACGGTGTTCTTGATCTCGCTCGTCGCAAAATCGGGCATCCAGGCCGACGAGGCAGCGTGGGGAAAAGACGGCCCCACCCTCGTCGCGCTCGATGTGCGCCCGAGCGCGATGCCGAACCTCGCGATCACGAACCTCAAGGTCGATTCGGATCCAGGCACCGGCACGCGCGGCGTGGGCTTCGACGCCGAGGTTGGCAACTTCAGCGACACCGCGCAGAAGGTCGAGCTCTCGCTCACGATCGCCGATCACGTCGTCGCGCGCGGCCAGCTCGAGCTCGGGCCACACGAGAAGAAGACCAAGCGCTTCCTCGCCGCCCTCCCCGCCGGCAGTCGCGCGAGCGATGCCTCGGTCTCTCTCGGCACGCCCGATGCGTTGCCGACCGACGACCGCCGCTTCGTCCGCGCCACGCTGCGCGATGAAGTCCGCGTGCTGCTCGTCGATGGCGATCCGCGCACCGTCCGCCACGACGACGAGCTGTTCTATCTCGAAGCCGCCCTCCGCCCCGGCGATCGCGAAGATTCCGGCACCTCGGTCCGATCGATCACCTCCGAGGAGCTCGCCGGTATCACGAAGATCGCGGGCAAGCCGGCCACGATCAACCTCGACGACTTCGACGTCGTCGTGCTCGCGAACGTCGCCGCCCTCCCGCCCGAGCGCGTCGCCGTCCTCGCCGAGTGGGTGCGCGCCGGTGGCAGCATTCTCGTCGCGCCCGGCGATCGCGTCGACCCCACCGCGTACGACAAGACCATGCTCGCGCTCATGCCGCAGAGCCTCCGCGATCCGATCGACACCACGTGGGGTGCCTCCCCCGAGGATAAAGACAGCCGCGCGCTTCACCTCGTGAAGTGGGAGGCCGATCACCCGATCTTTGCGCCGTTCTCCAAGGACGCGCCCGAGCTCGCCGACGCCAAGTTCTACAAGATCTCGCTGCTCGGCCCGACCACCGCCACCTCCGATCGCAAGGTCCTCGCGCGCTTCACGAACGGCGCCGCCGCGCTCGTCGAAGCCTCGATCGGCTCGGGCCGCACGCTCCTCTTCACCTCGACGCTCGATCGCGATTGGAACGACCTGCCGATCCATCCTGGCTTTCTGCCGCTGATCCAGGGCGCCGTTCGCCACCTCGCGCGCAAGCACGCCCTCGGCACCGAATCCGATCACCTCGTCGGCGCCTCGGTCGCGCTCCCGACCGGCGATCTCCGCAAGCTCGAGGTCCGCGGCCCCGACAACCTCGGCGCCGTGTTCGAGGGCGATCGGATCATGAACCGGAGCTCGGTGCGCTACGGCCGCACCGAGAAGCCGGGCATCTACCGCGTGATCGGCACCGATCAAACCGGCGCGACGCACGAGCGCGACGAGCTCGCGTTCGCGATCAACCTCGATCCGCGCGGCTCCGATCTGACCGCCGCATCCGCGTCAGCGCTACCAGCCTCTGGCACCGGTGGTGCGTCGGCGCCCTCCGACAACACGCGGCGCGTCGAGCTGTGGCACGCGCTCGCCGCGATCGTGCTGCTGCTGCTGCTCGCTGAAGGCATCCTGGTCCAACGCTAAGCGTACGGATGAAGCGCGCGGGATCCCGATGGAAGATCAATACCCCTCAGCTTCATGCACTCGCGCCGAGCGACCGGCGGAGCGGGCTGCGTGATCAGGATGAGAGTCACCCGAGTTACACGAGCTATACGAGTTACACCCGGCCGCTAGAACGTCACACCAAAATCGGCGTCGTCGGTCGGTTCCACGGAGCCGAGCGTAACCTGCCGCGCCACAGACCGTTTTAGCCTTGGATCCCAGATCGATTGAGCGGCTACGCGATATCGCCGACCGCCAACATCGCGCTGGAATATGTGCACTTCGTACATGTATCCGGACTACGTTGCGCTGGCGATCGATCTTCGTCGCAAACGACCGTCAACCAGTAAGCCGCAGCACCCCGTGCAGTCGTCGCCGTTGGCGCAGTAGCCGGCCGCAGGACACGCCGCATTGCCCTCCTCGGGACAGGTGCCGAACGTTCCGGGCACCGTGTTGGTGTACGCCGTCTCCTGGTAGTTCAGCGAGCAGCTCTCGTGATCAGCATCCCGGTTGCTGTTCGTGTTCTGCGTCGCGAAGTCGCCGCGTCGAAATGGATCGCTCTCATTCGCTGGTGCCCACTTCAGCGTCGGCATCTTGATGTGTTCCGGCGGCGCAAATCCGTGCGGGCCGAGGTTCTTCTCCCACACACCCAGCCTCGCCGCCATCGTCGACACTGCCTCGCCACGCTTCTTGACCGCTCGGATCAGCTCGCTTCGCTCGGAGGACTCTCGCATCGCCACAGTCTCGGCGCCCGAAGCTGGCGCAGCCATGTGTGGTTCACACAGCGCTTACAGTGCTCGGCGGTGGGGAGATCCATCGTGCGCAGCGTCGCGACGCCGGTTCCCGTGCCGTTCTCGAACGTCCGAACAACCGTGACGTCAACTCCACCATCAGCGCGTGTTCGAAACGTCGCGTCACCGAGCACTGCGACTTGGCCCGGTACAGCGACGGCTTTCGTAGGTGCAGCACCCGAGCAACCAACGAGCAGCGGCACGAACCACCACTTCACGCGGGGTCGCCAACGCGCTTGATGTCCGAGCCACTACCCTCGTAGTACACGAGGTGATAGGCCTGACATACAGTGATGATCGCCTGCTCGAGGCGATCCGACATGTTGCCCTTGGTAGCCTCGAAAATTCTGTTGCTGAGCTGTTCCATCTCAGTAACGAGTTCGGTCAACGTCCCAGCATTCTCCTGCTTCTCGACGAGCCTGTTGAACTGCTTCGATTTCGCAATCACATAGGTGAACGGCCCGGATCGAACGACGAACAGCGGGCCATCACGGTTCGCGAGCAAATCAAGGTCCGGTGCGCT
>Ga0123336_10001383_pt1 | contig 22351 bp, 15 predicted proteins | sample SSSSmetaG_FD_96466 | JGI IMG/M metagenome (GOLD analysis project Ga0123336, IMG submission 96466) | Glacier valley bacterial and archeal communities from Borup Fiord, Nunavut, Canada, to study Microbial Dark Matter (Phase II) - ​SSSS metaG | ecosystem: Environmental > Aquatic > Freshwater > Ice... | reverse complement strand
TACCTGTTGATTTCATTAGCTCCCTGCTTCTTTGTGATTTTCATGAAAGCTGAAAAAGGGACCATCTCGCCACGATCATTTTTCACCCACAGGTTGAGAACGTCAGAAGGAAGCTTTCTATATTCCGGAGCAGCTTGCACGAACACTTTGAAAAAGCGTTGATACTTGATAAAACCAAGTTCATAGGTACTTCCTACAAAAATCGATAACGTATTCATCGCGTTTCCAATGGAAACCCCCTTTTGCATTGCTAATTCGTTGTCTATTTCAATCTCATACTGTGGGTATTTGGCACTGAAGAACGTAAATAAGCCTGTTATCTCCGGCCGTTCTCTCAACTCACCCATGAATTCATTCGTTACTCTTTCAAGCTGCAGATAATCTCCACTATTTGTTTTATCCAACAACTGCAACGCGAAACCACCCGCAGCGCCAAACCCTGGTACCGCTGGCGGATCGAAAAATTCTATCGTTGCACCAGGGATGCTCTTCGATTTTTCTTCTAGTTCGTAAATAATTTCACTTACCGTATGTTCGCGTTCCGACCAGGGCATCAGGTTGATAAGACACGTGCCGGCATTCGATCCCCGTCCTTCGGTAAGGACTTCATAACCTGCTATAGAAGAAACAGATTTTACACCTTCAACTGAATTAATAACTTCTACAAGCTTATTCGATAGGTCATTCGTCCTTTCAAGAGTTGATCCAGGAGGTGTTTGAATAATGGCATACAACATTCCCTGATCCTCACTTGGAATAAATCCGGTGGGAACATTATTGGCTATTACAACGATCCCGAGTGCAAACACAAGAAATAAGCCTATTGTAACTAATCTTCTGTGTGCAACCAATCGTAACAAGCTAACATACCTGTCGGTAACTTTTTCAAATCCCCTGTTAAAACTATCGAGAGCCCTGTTTAACAAATTCCTTTTCCGTGGTTGTCCATGCGTATTCTTCAATATCATCGCACAAAGAACAGGAGTAACGGTAAGTGCGACAATACCTGAAAGGACGATTGATGATGCCATCGTAATAGAGAACTGCCGGTAGAATGTACCAACGGGACCGCTCATAAATGAAACCGGAACAAACACCGACACCATCAACAATGTAATGGCGATAACCGCACCACTGATTTCACCAATTACCTTTCTTACAGCATTGTACGGAGATAAATGTTCATCGTGCATCTTCGCGTGCACCGCCTCGACCACCACAATCGCATCATCAACCACAATGCCTATCGCCAATACAAGTGCAAACAATGTAATCATGTTGATCGTGAGTCCGAAAACCTGCATGAAGAAGAATGCTCCAACCAACGATATAGGAACGGCCAATGTCGGAATAAGTGTCGAACGCCAGTCGCCAAGAAATATAAATACAACAAGAGCTACCAATATGAAGGCATCTCTCAACGTATGAAGAACATTTTCTATTGATGCATCCAGGAAATTAGAAACGTCGTAACTGATTTCATATTCCATTCCAGGTGGAAATGTTTTCTTAAGGTCTTCGAGCTTCTCTTTTACTTTTTCAATAACCTCACTGGCATTACTTCCATACGTCTGCTTCAATACCATCGCGGCGGAAGGGTGCCCATTCATATTGGAATAAATATCATAGTACTCACTTCCCAGCGTAACGGTTGCCATATCTTTTAGCCGAAGAATTTCACCACTGGGATTGGCCTTGATAATAACATTTTCATACTGCTTAGGATCATTGAACCTATCGGTGTACGCCAAAACGTATTCAAGTGCTTCCGCACGCTTACTATCACCCCTACCAATACGACCAGGCTTACCGATGATACTTTGACTGCTCAACGCTTCCATGACTTCATCCGGTGATATTTTATAAGCACGCATTCTATCAGGGTTTAACCACACACGCATTGCGTATTGTCGACTACCCAATATTCTAACCTGTCCGATACCATTGATACGCTGAAGCTCAGGAACCATGTTAACCCCTGCATAATTGAACAGGAATTTCATATCGGCATTCTTGTCCTTACTAAAAAGATTAACATACATAAGCATGCTCGGAATTACCGGAGTAATAATCACCCCTTCCCGTTGCACAAGTATCGGTAGCCTGTTCGTCACCTGCTGAACACGATTTGATACTTGTACCAATGCCTGATTGATGTCCGTACCGGGATTAAATATCACCTGGATGTTTGCCTCTCCCGCACTTGTCGCATCAGAAGTCATATACCGCATCCCCCATGCACCATTGATCGACTGCTCCAACGGAATGATTACAGATTCGGCAAGTGACTTAGCACTTGCCCCCGGATACGATGCACTGACCATTACTACAGGAGGTGCAACCTCTGGAAACTGAGATGTAGGCAGCGTCTTAATTGCTAATCCACCTACAAATAGAATAACGAGCGATATAACGATGGCCAGAACTGGCCTTTGAATGAATTTACTAAACATCTTCTTTTCTTTGAATGATTACATTACTCGACATACACTTTCAAGTGGGGAATCACAACTTTCGGATCCAGGTACTCGAACTCATCTATCGTATCCAGGTCCTTAACTTTCCGTATGCCTTCCAGTACGATCCTATCATTCTCTGACAAACCTTCTTTGATGATGTAGAGGTCAGGCATTTCTGCCGCAATAATAATTTCCCTTTGATGCACTACTTTATCTTTATCCACTACAAATACGTATTTCTTTTCCAGAATTTCGAACGTAGCTTTCTGTGGAATGATCAGAACATTTTTAAGTGGGGAGATTGCCACTATGTTCCCAGTTTCACCATGCCTTAATAATCCTTTTGGATTTGGGAACGTCGCCCTGAAAGCAATGTTACCGGTTTCATTATTAAAATCAGCTTCAATAGCTTTGACAACGCCACCGTATTCGAACGGTTGATTGTTGGCCATCTGAAGATTGACCTTCATCAGGCTATCCCCTTTGTCGTGCGCTTTATAATTCAGATATTCCGCTTCCGGAACGTTAAAATATACCCACATCTCACGGTTGTCTGACATTGTTGTGAGCAAGTCACCTTCATTTATCAAACTTCCAAGTCGAACCTGAAAGCGGTCCATGATCCCATCGAAGGGCGCCCTGATTTCAGTAAAGCCTAAATGGACCTGGGCGAGTGACATCTCTGCGTTCGCCTTATCAAATTTCGCTTTGGATAATGCCAATTCATTTTTCGATACAACATTGCTATCAGCAAGCTGCTTCGTATTGAGGTACTCGATCTCAGCAAACTTTGCTTCCGCTTGTGCCTTTTGTAATTCTGCCTTGTATAACAGAGGCATAATCTGAAACATGATCTGTCCTTGCTTCACAAATTTTCCTTCGTCAACAAAAATACCCTGGAGGTAGCCTTTTTCCAGTGCCCTCATTTCGATATGTTGGATGGCACGGATCTGACAAACATATTCACGGCTGACAACAGTGTCCTTTTTCCATGGACTTGTCAACTGGAATTTAACTTTTTCTTCTTTTTCTTCTTTGTGTGACATACAGCCGGTGCAGAATAAGACGGCACATAAGCCTACGAACGTGAGTATTCTCGTCATAATAATCTTGATACTTTAAATAGATACAGTTATCGCCAGTTAATTTTATGTGGGTATTTAAACACAATTCTCATAACCCTGAAGTGGCTTCTTGTTAAGTAGACCGGCCCTAAGAATGCTTGAATGTCAGACAGTGTTATCTGTCTGCTCCCGAACTTAATCAAATCCTAAAGACCTGGAATGTCAAATGTGATCCACGGGTAGTAATATAGGAAAACTTTCTAAAAAGGAATAAGCTCTTGCTAATGTGGTCTGAAAAATAGGTTGATATGTCTGTGTCAAATAGAATAATAAAGTAAATGCCGGGTTCAAAAGATTTTTTTGAAGAGCTTAATTCATTCTCTTCACGCTCGATTTCGGCAAGATCTATGTTGCTATTTTTCTTTCCAGCACCTGTAGAGACGGGTTCGAATATAAACCTGTAATCATTTTTTTTTATAGCAATGCCAGCAAACGCCAGTCGCTCAGGAATTTTTATTGATGAATAACAATGGTGCGCCAGGATAGACGACTGACTGCACCCGATTGTCAACAGAATACTGAAGAGAAGAAAAAATTTCGTTGAAGAATTTTTCATTAAGCCACGAACTTAGATAAAGTTGCTTTTACCGGCAAGTAATTTTTGTACATTAACGCAATGAAAAGCGAGATAGTTTATCGTCGCTAACACAACAATCGTTAGCATAAAATAAAAAATTGATAAATATTGGTCGTAATAAAAATCTAATCAGGGTAAAGCGCAGCATTAAGGGTTTCCATTAAAAAAATATGTACGTAATTTACGTATGACGAACGTGAGATTGACACATCAGCATACCTAAGTAGTAAATTAGGAATAAACGATTATTTTAATCTCTTTGGGAAATACAGTGAGAACTCCGAGCCGATGCCTTCTTCCCCGCTGGCGCGAATGAAGCCTTTATGATTTTCCATTATCTTCTTACATAAGGCAAGACCGATTCCAGAACCACGGTATTCTGTCTGGGAATGCAATCGTGTAAAAACATTGAAAATACTTTCTTTGAATTCATTCTGAAATCCAATGCCATTATCTTTCATCGTAATGCGATAAAAATCCTGATTGACAAATCCATTCACTGATCCTGATTCCAGTGAAGAACTTATTGTTATCACTGCCGGGACATTTTCACGGGCAAACTTCAATGAATTAGAAATCAGGTTGGTAAAAAGCTGATGTATCAAAAAGTTTATGCCTTCAATCTCCGGAAGAACTTCTACCTGAACATATCCATTCTTTTCAGCAATTTCGTCTTCGAGATCAACTATTACCTCACGCGCTGTATCTCCAAGGTTTATGATTTGGGGAACAGAATCATTGGTGATTAACTTGGAATAGGACAAAATATCACTGATCAGAACCTGCATACGGCTCGCTGAAATATTCATTCTATTAATAAGGTTGACAACGTCTTCCGGCAATTTCTGTTCCTTGCGACTTAATAACAGAGAAGCAAAAACCTGGATCTTTCGCAACGGTTCCTTTAGGTCGTGCGTACCAATCCAGTTAACATTTTCCAACTCGCTGTTCGTTCTTTTTAATTTCTCACTTAATAATCGGAATTTACTTTCTTCTTCCGTTATAAATAACAAATGCAAGTGTCGTTCAATACTTTGGGCAAAGGTTGCAGCTGAAAATAGTTCAGCATCCGTCCATTCCTTACTTTGAAACCTTACCTCCTCTTTCCATAACTCAAATGATTTACGCGGTGACAGACCTTTTTCATCCCTCACAAATGCTTTGCTGGGATCTCCTCCCCAATTGACTTCTTGAATTGTTTCACCACGAAACCAGATGATACTATAATCATGATGTGATGAAAAGGGATAGTATAGTATTCCGGCAGCCGTATCAGAGATGTCAACGTCAGGATAGAGATCGGATAATTTAGAAGAAACAATTTGAGCGGACGGTGAGATCTGACGCAATGCGTGTACAAGTTTCTGAATAGCGCTGTTTGAAGGAACATGTCCTCCTGTAAATATTCTTTCGTCACACACTACCGCAACACCATTAGCATTGCAAAGCGTAAGAATTTCAGGTTCTTTCACAATTTGTGTCAAGGCTTCATGATTGGAAAGCGTAGTCTTAAGCAACATTTTTTCAAGTGAAGAAGTGATAGACTTCGACAATTCATGCTGCTCTGCTACTTCTCGTACCCTGATCTGTGATGTTAGAAAATGACCCTGAAGCTGTGCTGCTACACGCGTAAAACTAGTGATATACTTTGGCGAGTAATGATGACACGCAATAAGTCCCCATAGATTATTATCAAGCATGAGGGAGATTGTGAGCGTTGCCCCGACCCCAATATTGTGGAGATACTGAACATGAATTGGAGACACACTTCGCAACAGCGTATTACTCAGATCAAGATTTTTATCCGGAGCATCGTTCAGTGTGTAGATTGGAACAGGAACATAATTTACATCTACAATAAGCCGAAGTAAATTCTTTTTGTACAGTTCCCTTGCCTGCGTCGGGATATCCGTGTGAGGATAGTGAATGCCCAAAAAAGATTCAATATCATCTCGTTTACTTTCAGCAAATACTTCCCCATTATAGTCCTTATCAAAGCGATAGATCATCACCCTATCATAACCTGTAATAGAGCGTGTTTCTTCAGCAATGGCATGACAAAGTGATTGAAGTGACACTGAACGTGACATGTAGGCAACAAACCGCCTTGTCTGGTTATAATATGATTCTGGTTCAAGCATTTCACTTGAAGCCATTTCAAATTCAGCAATACTATTTTCTGCACTTGCATGAATGCTTACATTAAAATTCACCTTGTTCACGCTCAAAGTTAACGGAGACGAGAAAGATGCTTCTTGTTTATGTATATGGTCAAGGATTTTTATCTCATTTTCTGTTCCTACAACCTGCTCCAACCTTTTTGAAATAACCTGTTCTTTAATTATACCAATAAACTGGTCAATATTGCCGCTACAATAATCAATGATCAGCGTATTCTTGCGAAAGCCTATGAGGAAGCCATGAGGCTGAATGCTTCCAGGAATATGGATAGGTTCCTGATCACAATTAGTAAGATTAACAATATCTCTGTTAACGATGTCTTTAATACTCATTTATATCTTATTGAAAGAAAATAATCATGGATAGAAATGAATGTCTTAACGGCTCCCTTAATAATTTCTTCCTGTAAATGATCCTGTATAGCATATAAAGAAAGTGTAGCGATAAAGGACTTCCAACGAATTCCTGTTCTATCACCATAAACATCAAAAAACCGTGCCGCTTTCCCTTTATTTGAGCTGCTTTCCGTAAGATGTTTGTTTATAAGTTTTCCACCAAGTGTGCTACCCTCCATCACATACATAAATCCAAATGCTTCGCCAGAAGTCACCGCGTTTGTGAAGTTATATCTTGGCCATCGCACAGTTGCGTCGATTATATCATGCATTTCAGCAAGGTCCACATCGATGATCGGAAGCTTATGCCGATCAGTAATATCATCCACTAACGGTGCGAGCAATGGAAAAATAACGGTCTCGCCGTAATAAATTATTTCACGCATTGCCCGGATATATATATACACGTCATGATCTGTAACGTCAGCAGCCATAAGGCGCATGGAGAGGGGTACTTTTTCAAGTTGAATGTGAGCTTCTGATGTTGCCTTTTTTAAATCATGTAAAAAGTTTAACCCGGCAACGTTCTGCTCTTCAGATTGGATAGAGTTCATCATTTTTATTCTCTGCCGTATATACGTATTCATTTACAGTTGTCTTGAATTTATTCCAGTCGATCGCTACACAGTGCGCAATTGTTTTTTCCATTAGCATAAAAGAGGTGGGCTTAGTAATAAAAAGATTAGCGCCAAGTTCACGGGTTTTTTCAATGTTATCAATACTGTCAGAGGTGGAGAAAACGATCACAGGCACATACTGACATTTATCCATTTGACGAATCTCTCTTAAAACTTGTATACCATTTTTCCGAGGCATGTTTAGATCAAGAAAGATTATATCAGGTAATGGTTCTGATTTACGGAGGGTTAACAACAATTCATTCCCGCTGCTTTGCAGGGTTAGCTCAAACTTTCCCGAATCACGTTCTATTTCCCTGAAAAGCATTTGATCATCCTGATCATCATCGCAATAGAAGACGCGAACAGTATTACTTTCCATCCGGTAAAAATTTTCCACCTCTCAATGTCAATATATCCACTGCCTGCAATGTCAGGTTACTTATCAATGTAATACAAATACAAATGTTTTTAATAAACGACATTCTTGACAAAAGAATTAATTGCAACGGAATTATAATCTTTGAGATGCGCCAATAAGTTAGGATAGTCAATGCTTTCGAAGCCAAGTATGAGTCATTGCTCTAAATTATAGCGTATATAGAATATATATGTCAGGGACATACGAGGCTTTAAGAAATTTAATAACTATTTGCTTAATCATAACACAACTGTATCCGTGGAGTGATGACTTACGGTACAACTGTTTTCTTTCGTCCAAAAAATAGTATTACTGATCCTGTGTCTTTATGGAAATTACCTTCGCTCAATTCAATTTCTTTTCCACCAACTCTATTTATTTCGAACTCCTCAAAATCAGATTTCAATTCATCAATTGCTGAAGTGTCGTATGCTGAAACGGTCCAACCACGTTTGGCGGCAAAGACAGCGTGACGTCCTTTCGCCGTCCACTGGAAAAAGTATTGTTCCGGTATTTAATTTCTCTAACTGTTAAAATTCGTATTTTGTAGTCATGAAAAAAATCTCCTGGAAAAAACTCATACTACGATCATTGTTAGCGATCTTTCTCGTGTTCGTCATATTCGTTATCAACCTGATATGGTTCAGGCCATTCAGTATACGCATGTTCTATGACAAGGTATTCGTTGAGTTCGCGCTCACAGACCCTGAAGTTGTTACGCAGCTTGGAATTCCAATCTTGTATGACCGCAGCAAGGATGAGCTCACAGACGTGTCCGACACGAAACTCAAGGAGAATTTTGAAAAGTTCAAAGAAGCACTGGTCACCCTTAAAAGTTATGATTTCGAAAGTCAAAGCGCAGCTAATAAGCTAAACACCCGCATATTGGAATGGTTTCTGGAGAATCAGGCAGAGTCAGAACCTTTCTTTTATCATGACTATCCTGTAAATCAAATGTTCGGCGTTCAGAATAATCTTCCAAGTTTCCTTGAAAGTGCACATAAGCTTCGTAATGCCAGTGATGCTGATGCCTATATTTCAAGATTGTCAAAGTTTGATACAAAGTTTGACCAGGTGCTCGAAGGTTTAAAGATCAGGGAAGACATGGGCATCATTCCACCCCGCTTTGTAATTGACAGAGTTCTAAATGAAATGAAAGGGTTCACGGGCCAGGGTCAACCTAAGATCGAACTTGAAAAAGGAGACGATGATCCAATCCATAAGAATATTCTATATGCAAACTTCAAAGACAAGATCGATACACTGAAGGCACTTTCTGATGCAGATAAAAAAGAGTTAAATGATCGTGTCGAAGTTGAAATGCGCGCGACTGTTTTTCCAGCGTACCAAAAACTTATTAATTACTTCACAGTCCTTCGTGAAAAGGCAAACGATGACGATGGTGTATGGAAATTCCCGGACGGAGACAAGTTCTACCGATACATGCTGAAACAAAATACGACCGTTAGTCTTGATCCGGAAGAGATCCACAACATTGGGTTGTCCGAAGTATCACGTGTTGAAAAGGAGATGCGCGAAATATTGATCTCACAAGGTTATAAAGATACCACGAAGACAATCGGTGAAGTTGTACAAAGCCTTAACAAAGAAGAGCGATTTCTATATCCGAATGATGACGAAGGAAGAAAGCAAGCACTTGCTGAATACAACAGATTACTTGATGACATCAGCAATAATCTGGACAGCGCATTTGATGTACGCCCGAAGGCTTCATTGGAAGTAAAACGTGTACCAGCATTCAAAGAAGAAGGATCTGCAGGTGCCTATTATAGCGGTCCTCCTGTAGATAAATCACGCGGCGGCACATTCTATGTGAACCTGCGCGATATGCACGAGATCGTCAAGTTTGGTATGAAGACACTTGCCTATCACGAAGGTATTCCGGGTCATCATTTTCAGATCGCAATACAGAGTGAACTTGAAAATGTCCCAATGTTCAGGAATATTCTCGGATTTACGTCCTATGCCGAAGGATGGGCTTTATACTCGGAGCGTGTTGCATGGGAACTTGGATTTTATAAAAATGATCCTTTTGGCAATCTCGGACGACTTCAGGCAGAAATGTTCAGATCCGTACGATTGGTAGTGGATACCGGTATTCATCATAAACGTTGGACACGTCAGCAGGCGATCGATTATATGGTTTCAAAAACCGGGATGCCAGTAAGTGAAGTAACAACAGAGATTGAACGATACATCGTAATGCCGGGGCAAGCGTGCGCATATAAAATAGGTATGTTAAAAATTCTTGCGCTTCGTGAAAAAGCAAAGACAGCCCTTGGTGATACGTTTGATATCAGAAAATTTCACAACGTGGTATTAAAGAATGGTTCTGTTCCTCTTGACGTACTGGAAAGCATCGTAGACGAGTATATTAAAGAAATGAAAGGAGCTTAGATTTTAGTATGTCAAATGCATTCCTCAAAATCAATCCCACCGACAATGCGTTGGTGGCTCTTACTAACCTTCGCGCTGGAGAAACCATCATAAATGAAGGCAAATCAATTGTACTTTTAAATGATGTTCCGGCAAAACATAAATTCGCAGAAAAAGAGCTTCAGATCAATGATGAAATAATCATGTATGGGATCACGGTCGCCAAAGCAACCCAGGTGATTCTCAAAGGCGGGGTGATCGGAACACATAATATCAAACATAAGTCTACTCCCTTTTCAGGCAAAACTAAAACCTATCAATGGACGCCACCGGACATCTCCAGGTGGAAGGATAAAACATTCATGGGATATCATCGCAATGACAGCCAGGTTGGAACGGCAAACTACTGGCTGATTGTTCCATTGGTTTTCTGTGAGAACAGAAACGTTACAATGATAAAAGAAGCGTTTGAAGATGGGCTTGGATTTGGAAAACGAGATCCATACAAAACATACGTTAGTGAAATGGTTCAATTTTATAAAGATGGCAAACTTGATTCCATTGGTGAACTTTCTCTAAAAGAAGGTAAACAAAAGAATGAATCAAAGATCTTTAAAAATATCGACGGTGTAAAAATGCTCTTGCATGAAGGCGGTTGTGGAGGCACACGGCAGGATGCTGAAACATTATGCACGTTAATTGCCGGATATATCCATCATCCGAATGTCGCCGGAGCCACCGTGTTAAGTTTGGGTTGTCAGAATGCAGAGATCGATATTCTTCAAAAAAAATTCAATGCGTTGGATCCTGCCTCTACCAAACCTGTCTTCATTCTTGATCAGCAGAAATCAGGCACCGAACAATCATTATTGACACGTGCTATCCAACAGACGTTTCTTGGTCTTGTGGAAGCTGATAAAATCGAACGTAGGCCGGCACCATTAAGCAAACTTACAATTGGTTTGAAGTGTGGCGGCTCAGATGGATTTTCTGGTATATCAGCAAATCCTGCGATTGGTCATACCTCTGATCTGCTCGTAGCCCTTGGCGGAAGTACAATACTTTCTGAATTTCCGGAATTGTGCGGCGTTGAGCAAGAGCTGATCAACCGTTGTGTTACGAATGAGTCAGCAGAACTGTTTATAAATCTCATGCGCACATATTCAAATGAGGCAGAAGCTGCAGGTTCCGGATTTGACATGAACCCTTCTCCCGGAAACATAAAAGATGGACTAATAACGGATGCTATGAAGTCAGCAGGTGCTGCTAAGAAAGGGGGAACAGCTTCAGTAGCAGATGTTTTGAAATATGCTGAATACATTAAGAAGCCAGGACTTAATCTATTATGCACTCCCGGAAATGATGTTGAGAGTACTACAGGAACTACAGGCGCCGGGGCACAGATCATTCTATTTACAACTGGATTAGGTACTCCGACCGGAAACCCTGTTTCTCAAGTGATAAAATTATCTACCAATAATACGCTTGCGGAGAAAATGCCTGATATCATTGACTTCAATACAGGATCGATAATCTCTGGTGAGAAAACGATTGATCAGGTTGGTGAAGAGATTCTGGATTTTGTAATTGAGGTCGCCAGCGGAAGAGTTGTCGCTAAATCTGTTGTGCTTGGACAAGATGATTTTATACCTTGGAAACGTGGGGTATCACTGTAACTTAAAAGTGCTGCCGATTAGAGTAATTCTTCAGTCAAGGATAATAATGCATGCTATAGTAAGCACTAAAGCGTCAGGATAACTTGAGGCCTTTCAAAAATCTCTTCCGAGTCCGCTTTCCAATGCTTTGAAGTATTTTTTTTTATTGAAGCTGTACAAATACGGAGCCTTATGTGCTCCACCCGTGTAGTGCTTTTCTTTTTTATCGAGTATTCCATACGAACTCATCTTTCGATTGAAGTTGCCGCGATCAAGCTTTCGTCCAAGTATGGTTTCATAAATGGACTGAAGATTTTTCATCGTAAATTCCTTCGGAAGAAGATTATAACCGATCGGCTGATAATTAAGATTCAGTCGCATCTCTTGAAGCGCCTTCGTGATGATCTCCTGGTGGTCTAACAGGAGTTCTGGCAATGCCTCAAGATCACACCATTCACATGCGAAAGAAAATTCATCCGGCTGAGGATTAACTGTAGCATATTCCACCAGGGCATAATAGCCTATGGTAATGAAACGTTGCAAGATCCAATGATCTTTATTGTATTTCCTATTTAATGAATCGAGTGCTTTTATAAGAATTTTATTGTTGGAACGGAACGGACTGCCGAATGTGTAAAACTGCCTGAGAAAAATTGTGTCTAATCCGGTTCGGATCTTTAAAATTCGGGTCGCTGCCTCATCAATATGTTCCTTCTTGTCAACAAAACCGCCCGGTAACATCCAAATATCCTTACCTGCAGACTGCAAAAGTAATACCTTCAATTGGTTTTCATGAAACCCGAATATGACATTGTCGACGGAGACACCCGGTAGGTTGAATTTATCTCCATGGCGAAAGAAGTCTTCTAACGATTTAAGTTTCATGTTGACATCAGGCTTCCAATCATTCGCAAAATACAACGCTTCAATTGAATTCAAATGCTTCTTCTATGTCCCACCACAGATTTAGTGCATTATTTTGATTTACTCTTTCTAATAGCGTATCATTGTGTCACATTGACACATTAATTCAACCACTTTATTATCCAGCAATATGTTCAATCATATCCATCGCTTTCTGCTTGCCTGTATCTTGATATCCGCAACTATTCTTACTCACGCTCAGAATCTGCCTCAACTAGGAAAGAATTCGATCCAGGAAGTTGTATTCGCTATGACCCTTGAAGAAAAAGTAAATCTTCTTGTCGGTGGGGGTATGAATGTACCTGGCATGCCGCTACCCGGAGCAAACACTGAAGTAACAACTGCACAAAAACGAGTATTGGGCGCAGCAGGAACGATCGTTGGAGTGCCACGCCTTGGTATTCCTTCTATTGTTGTCTGTGACGGCCCTGCCGGTATTCACGCTTTCAATGCAGGCCAATCACGATTATACTATGCCACCGCATGGCCAATCGGGACATTATTGGCATCAACTTGGGATACAACGCTTGTCAAGAAGGTAGGCGCTGCTTATGCTAAAGAAGCCAAAGAATATGGCATTGATATCCTACTTGGTCCTGGATTAAACATTCAGCGCAACCCGTTGGGTGGAAGAAATTTTGAATACTATTCTGAAGATCCGATAGTAACAGGAAACATTGCCGCTGCAATGGTAGAAGGAATTCAGAGTAAGGGCGTAGGAGTTTCTGCCAAACATTTCTTTGCCAATAATCAGGAAACTAGTCGCACTACAGTCAATGTTATTGCAAGTGAAAGAGCGTTACGGGAAATTTACCTTAAAGGTTGGGAACTCATGGTGAAGAGATCAAAGCCCTGGACAATCATGAGTTCTTACAATCTTGTCAACGGGCCATTTACTGCAGAAAATGCTGAGCTTCTTACAACAGTATTACGAAAAGAATGGGGTTTTAAAGGCTTTGTGATGTCAGATTGGTTTGGAGGAAGAGATGCAGTTGGAATGATGAAAGCAGGAAATAATCTGATCATGCCGGGGCTTGGTCCACAGAAACAAGCTATTCTTGATGCTGTAAAGGCAGGACAACTTGACGTGAAAGTACTTGATCAAAATGCTGCTGACATACTGAACATAATGCTCCTCACGCCAACGTACAAAGGATATAAATTCTCTGATAACCCGGATCTTAAAGGCAATGCGAAGATTTCCAGAGAAGCTGCTGCGGAGGGAATGATCTTGTTAAAGAATAACAATGCGTTACCAATTGTTCCAGGAAGTTCTGTAGCAGTTATAGGAAACTCCGGTTACGAGCTTATTGCCGGAGGAACAGGAAGTGGCGACGTAACAAAAATGTATACCGTTTCACTTGCCGATGGATTATTTCATGCAGGGTTCTCAACGGATGCTGAACTCTACCATACGTACACGCAATACCTTGAAGATGAAAAGGCAAGAAAGCCTAAAAGAAATTTAATGGAAGAGTTAATGAAACCAAGTGAGCCTACCGGAGAATTTATGCTTAGCGCTGATCGTATCACAAAAATTGCCCATACAGGTAATTATGCAATTATCAGTATCGGAAGAAATGCTGGTGAAGGAAGCGATCGTAACGTGGATGGTAATTACAATCTGAAAGAAAATGAAAAAGAACTTATCAAGAATGTTGCAGAAGCATTTCACAGTAACAATAAAAAAGTTATTGTAGTCCTCAACATTGCAGGACCAATTGATGTAGCTCAATGGAGAGACAATGTCGATGCAATTTTGCTTGCATGGCAACCGGGAGTTGAAGGCGGTAATGCAATGGCTGATGTTCTTAGCGGTAATGTGAATCCCTCAGGAAAACTTGCCACAACATTCCCTGCCTCCTATTCAGATGATCCGACAGGCAAAAATTTTCCAGGTAAAGAATTTAAGGATAAGCCATTACCTGGAATGTTCGGTCAGAAAGTATTCGAAGCAGAAGTGATATACGAAGAAGGTGTATATGTTGGCTATCGCTACTACAGCACATTCGGAGTGAAGCCTTCGTATGAATTCGGTTACGGATTATCGTATACTGACTTCATTTACAGCAACCTGAAATTAAACTCACTAACTTTTACAGATAAGATAACGGCAACTGTTACCGTCACCAATTCAGGAAAAGTTGCAGGCAAGGAAGTTGTGCAAGTATACATCGGCGCACCTACCAATAAACTCGACAAGCCTGCTACAGAATTAAAAGCCTTCGCTAAAACAGGGTTATTGAAACCAGGAGAATCACAGACCTTTACATTTACAATCACTGCAGATCAGTTAGCATCGTATCAAACAAAACTAACTTCCTGGGTAGCAGATGCCGGCAGATATACGGTAAAAGTTGGCACATCCGAAACCGTAAAACAATCTGCAGAATTCAAATTGTTAAAAGATATTATCGTTGAGAAGACAGATAAAGTTCTGGTGCCTAACGCTGCAATCAATGAGATGACACCTAAGGCGACAGCGAAGAAGTAGCTATGTGTATTAAAAAGAAAAACCTCTGCGCATATACTTCGTTAAGAGAAGCTCAATAATCTTATATTCATTCATTGCGACAATGAGTATCTAGTGATTGAATTTTAAAAAAAACCAGACATGACCTAAAGCTGGTCGGGATACTCTCAAATCCCGACCCAAACAGCATATATAGACATCTCAATGAATTAATGTGAGATTGTAACTTCTAATTTAAAGTCTCTTTCATTCTTGTAAGCCGTGCAAGTATAAACGCGCCAATGGCCATCACACCATCTCTAACCGCTACATCCATATAATTCATTGAAGCAAGCAAGATCAATGAAATGCACATCAGCCAAATTGAAACAATATATGCTCCAATTTCTGTTTTGAATAAAACAAATACGCCAGCAGTGATCTCAATAATACCTGCAATCATCATAAATGTTGTCGCACTAAAGGGGAGTATGGATACAAGCTGTGGACTGAGATATTTACTCCAATCGGTAAGCAGGTTCGTAAACTTATCAAGCCCTGCAACAATCGGGACAAGTCCGAATGTAAGTTTCAGTATAAATTGTAATCTTTTAATCTCATCCAAATTAGATAATTTGCTTGTTGTGTTCATAGTAGTTTTTTTTAATTAGGACCATTGGATAATATTCTGGCGAAATAGTTACAAATGGAGTTTTAACCCATACACCATTGCATCCCTCAAAATATTTCTAACAAAATGTTGTAACTTTTTCGGCCATTTATGATCAAATGAGAAACATACAGTTATGAGAGCTCTGAAAATCAACGACTATGCGTCCAAACAACTCGATGATTCAGTAGTTACACAACGCGTCATTGCTGGAGAAAAGGAGCTATTCGAGATCTTAATGAGGCGGTATAATCAAACACTATATCGGGTTATAAGGGGATACTTAAAAGATCAGAAAGAAATTCAGGATGCTATGCAGAATACGTATCTGAAAGCATTTGATAAACTCTACCAGTTTCAGGGTAACTCCTCTTTTTCTACCTGGCTCATTCGTATAGGCATGAATGAGGCATTGGCTCGCATAAAAAATATTAAAAAAGATAATTTAGTCTATCTCAATTCAGGCGACACGGGGAAAGAGATGTTTAATCAAATACCCGACAAACAAATGAATCCCGAAAAGAAATTTATCCATCAGGAAGCACAACAGATGCTGGAGCACGCTATTGACGCATTGCCTGAAAAATATCGCGTAGTCTACATCTTAAAAGAAATTGAAGGATTAACAAATGAGGAAGTAGAAAAAACGGTAGGAATTACTGAAAGCAATATCAAAGTAAGACTTCACCGTGCCAAGTTATTATTAAAAGACAGTCTTTATAAATTGTCCCTACCCTCTCAGGTCTTTGAATTTAGAAATAATCGCTGTGATGAAATCGTTAAGTTTGTGATGGAAGCGATATAGCCTGGCTCAACGTAACTAAAAACAATTGTGACGCTTTACCATTATCTTAGCGTTTCGTAGTCAAAAACCTTCGGATCATCATGAAAAAAATACTTCTCATTCTATTCGCCATAATAAATTTATTTTACCTGATACCTGGTCTTGCACAAAAAAGTGAACCACTGTATAAAGGTGCGTTTGGAGTTCAAACATGGATCTACCGCAATAGCTTTCCGAAAGGAGCTGCCGCAACATTGGATTCAATTAAATCACTTGGATTTACTGAAGTAGAAGGAACAGGTTACGGCGGTATGACCAAGGAAGAGTTTAAAAAACTTTGTGACGAACGACAAATCAGCATACCCTCCTTTGGTTTAGGTTATGATGACCTGGTGAAAGATCCAATGGCGGCAGTAAGGACCGCAAAATTACTTGGAGCAAAATATGTTATGACTGCATGGATACCGCATAAAGGGGATTTTACATTGGACAATGCTAAAAAGGCAGTGGACGATTTTAACACCGTTGGAAAAGTATTGTCAGAAAATGGCATAACCTTTTGTTATCACGCACATGGGTTTGAATTCCAACCGTATGCAAACGGAACGTTGTTAGATTATATCATAACTGAAACCAATCCAACGTATGTTTCCTTTGAGATGGATATCTTCTGGGTCTATTTCGGTGGTGGCGATCCCGTTGCATTGTTAAAGAAATATGGTAACAGATGGAAACTGATGCATTTGAAAGATTTAAAAAAGGGAACAAAGAAAGATCTTACCGGTGGAACTGCTGATAGTAATAATGTAGTATTTGGAACAGGCGCGCTGGACTTTCCTTCCATACTTAAAGAAGCGAATAAAGTCGGCATAAAGCATTTCTTCGTGGAGGATGAAAGTGGTTATACAAAAGAGCAAGTGCCGTTGAGTATTGCCTATTTGAAAGGCTTGAGGTGATACACATTAGGTTAGGGCTAAAACCGTTCGAAAGCTTCAATCTTAAACATATAAACACGCTTCACATAACAAAAATTGTCCGCTGTGTTTTATATGTATCGTCCCTCCTGATTAAAAATAGTGGCGATAGATTTATTATTTATTCTCCAGTTTCTTCCTCAAAACCTCCAATTCATTCCTTTTAGATTTATAAATGTTGTGTTCCCATCTGCTTACATAAATCGCAATGAAGAAGAAAGATAATATTGAAACAGCAATCCAAAACGATTGCCCTTTATTCATGGATGCTGCAAAAAGCAACAGTCCAACTGGAAGTACATTCCAGCGCATCAAATGCGATATTTTTATTTGGTACGTTGCAACAGAAATAGCATGATCAAGATCACCCCGCATTGACTGGTCAAATTGGTTGTCACCATTTAATCTGCCGATACGTTTTAGCGCCACATATAACGCAGTACAAAACATCCAGATCCCAACAAGGGTGAGAAAGATATTTGAATTATCTTTCAAAAAATTAATAGTGATAATAAATACACTCGCAAAAATATTTACGATGATGTTTAAAAGCTCGCTGATGTTCAAAATAGATTTCGCTTGTCGTTTCTTTGCCTGAATACAACGATGCAATGCGCTCGCATCAATTACGTACATAGTTTCCTTATTTTGTAAATGCCAGATTTTTGTCAATTCGTCAAATTCCATAGTGGTTACATTTTTATTGATTTGAGAATAAGCTGATTCTTTATCCGATTGATCTTCACTCCTATGTGCGATTCTGTGATCCCCATAATTGAAGCCATATCTTTATAACTAAAGCCATCCAGCATCAGCAGTGCAATTGACCGATCGATTTCATCAAGTTTATGGATTTCTTCATACAACCAAATTAATCGGTCGTCAAAGATCACCTTGTTCTCCTCTAAAATATTCTCAACCGTATTAAGCTCTTCCGAACGACTATATTTTCGTTCTTCTTACTCCACTTAACTGCTGTATTGAGTGATATTCTGTAAATCCATGTGGTCACGGCGGACTCTTGCCTGAATGAAGGAATTGAATTCCAGATCTGAATAACAATCTCCTGAAACAAATCATCACGATCCATTGCAGTGTACGCAAAAGACCTGATGACCTTAAAGATCAAGCCTTTATGCAAGCTTAACCAATTGTCGAACGTGTTTTTCTGTTTGAGTTCAGGCACTTTTAATAGTTTCCCTATTAGTATCCGAAGGGAATGAATTTCTTACAAAGAGGCTAATTATTTATTCCAAGGTGTGTAACTCATAACTCATAACTTTAGTTAAGGGATTAAAGTTATGAGTTATGAGTTATGAGTTATGAGTTATGAGTTATGAGTTGAATTTTTAATCTTTAACACATCTCACTGAGTACCCAAAAGAATATCCGGCAATACCAACATACACATCGGGAGATATTCCAAGCGTTATAGCAGCTGCTCGTTCTCCGTCATTGTTTGTTGACGTCCAGTAGTGACACGCCTGTCCCAACGCATCAAATGTGCCATTCTCAGGAAAACGAAGTCCGGCAGGCAAAACTGCAAAGCCGGTTTCATTTGTTCCATTTCTATCCGGACCACCAATTGGTTGCCAAAGCGTAGTGCTCTTCATTTTATTACCGGCAACATCTCTTCCACCCAGGAAGTCAAGTAGCGGCACCCATTCATACTTGGATGGAATGTGCCAGCCTTTCGGAGCAATTCCTCTTGGGTCCATTATCGCATACCAATTATAAAGTACGCCATACGTTTTACCATTCGCGGGATCATTTTCATAGTAACACCAGGCAGGACGTTTTTCCTGGCCCGCCTTTACCCACTCTTCATTTGATTGAACTTGCTCTATCTTATCTCCATTTGCAAAAGTTGTGACAGCGAGATTTTTAGCAATCCATACTTGTGGTCCAACAGTAAGAGTTGTATTATCCATTGGTCCGTAACCATAATCAAAAACTTCTTTTGGAGTCTCTTTAATAACCTCTTTCGGAGTTTCTTTCGGAACTTGTTTAATTGTTTGCTGTAAAGCCTCTTTCTTTATGACAACAGGTTTCGCTTTTGGTTTAGGCTTCTGTGCCTTTAAACTTGTCGCTGCAAGGCAACACGTGAAGCAAACAAATAGAGCAATAGTAATTTTTGTCATGGAGTGGGTTTTGATTTTCAAGGTCAGAAAGATATTGATTTAAGTATCTAATTTGAAACGCAATATTATATATGTCAGATTTTTTTAGCTTAATTTTCCACACTTGCTACTCAATTCCCCTACCCTTATCCTCAAAAATAAGAATGCAATTATTTATGGCGCTGGCGATCCCATACTCGAACAAATATTAAAATTGCAAATTTGAAGAGCAATCTTCCCAATTTCATTTCTCAAACTCACCACTTCGCAGGAACCTTCACCAATGTATTTTCCCATCCGATAAACATTGTTGCTGTTCCCTTTCCCCCATCAAAAGCAATGGACAATGCCTCGATCTCTGATTCTGTTTTCCCTGTTGGAACTTTAATACGTGCTACATCTTTGGATTCATCGTATTCAAATGCACCCCAGGTATCAAGCTTGGAATTAAAAATGATTGTCCATTCCGCCGCTTCAGGAATTGCATACAATGAATACGTTCCTGCAGGAATCAGCTTATCACCAAATGTTATTGGTTTATAAAGTTTGATCTCTGTTGTTTCATTCGCACCTAAGCGCCATACTTTTCCGTAGGGTTCAGTTCCTCCTAGCAGTGTTCTGCCTTTCTTCAACGGACGTCCATACGTTACTTTCGCTACAGGAGCACTTTTTCTACCATCCTCACGGAGATAAACAATGTCCGCAACACTTGGATCAATTGGGGCAAATTTCTGCGCGTGGATAACTCCCGAAAAAAGAGCCAACACCGCGATGACCAGGAAAAACTGTTTAACACTTTTCATAGTTGGATTGATGTTTAAATGATAGCACAAATAGAAGATATTGATATGACAAAACAAATACCTTTCTACAGACACCTTACGAGCAAGCTAATTACCGCTCAACCAAAAATCCAACCTATCTTATTAAAATTCCATATTTTTCTCTTTCAAAACTTCTATCCGTCATGTCAACAAAACACTACTTCATAACAGGAATTCCGTCAGTGATCATCTTGATGACAGCATTCGCTTCTTTTGCACAGCAGGAGATTTCGGGAGCTCAACTGCTGGACAGAAAAAATATGAACGTCACTACCAAACCCGGAAATGATTTCAAGGAATATGCAGGAGGAACATGGATAAAAAATAATCCTGTCCCTGCCAAGGAAACCAACTGGGGTAGTTTTAGCATTCTCCGCGATTTCAATATCAACGCAGTAAGAACAATTATCAACGAAGCTTCCGCTGACAAGACTGCTATGGCGGGGTCTGTTAAAAAACGAGTAGGTGACTTTTATCGCGCAGGAATGGATAGTCTTGCAATTGAAAAAGCTGGCTTCAGTCCAATCGCTGTTGATTACATGCGTGCAGGATCTCTTCAAAATACACAACAAGTAATTGATGAAATTACATACCAGCGCGCGAATGGAATTGGTGGAGGTGCTTTTTTTGGTTTCAACGTGGGACAGGATCGAAAAAATCCAACGGTTATGTTCCGCCAACTTTCGCAAGGTGGAATAACAATGGGCGATCGTGATTATTATCTTAAGGATGATCCCCGTTCAAAAAAGATAAAAGATTCATTTACTACCTACATGGTGACATTGTTCAAACTTGCAGGTGAGACAGAAGCAGTTGCAAAACAAAAGTCTGAAAGCATTTATGCCGTGGAAAAGAAACTTGCTGCAGCACAAATGAGCCGCGTTGAAATGCGTGATCCCTACAAAACGTATAACAAGTTCTCTGTCGCTGATTTTAGCAAAACAACGCCAACATTTGATTGGACATCAACGTTAGGAAAACTTAAAGCTGGTACTGGAGATAGCATCTTAGTCAACGTGCCAAAGTTCTTTGTTGTCGCAGATAGCGTTTTGAAAAATTCAGGTATTCAAACCTTGCAGAGCTATATGCAATGGCAGATCCTGAAAAACTCTTCTGCTTTCTTAAGCAAACCATTTGTTGACGCAAATTTTTCATATAACCAGGCAGTAACCGGACAGAAAGTTCAAACACCACGATGGCAGCGAATGGCTTCATTAACGGATAACCAAGTCGGTGAGCTTTTAGGACAACTCTACGTTGCAAAATATTTCAAACCGGAAGCGAAGGCGCGTATGAAAGAAATGATCACTAACCTTGTGAAGGCATACGAGATCCGAATAAAGAACCTGACATGGATGAGCGATGCTACCAAAGTTAAAGCGCTGGAGAAGCTTGGCACATTCAATCCCAAGATTGGCTATCCTGATAAATGGAGAACGTATGATGGTCTTGAAATAATAGATACAAAATTCATTCAGAATCTTCGCAATGCAGGCTCATGGCAATACAATGAAATGGTCAGCCAGCTTGGTAAGCCCGTTGATAAGAGTAAATTTAATATGACACCTCCAACGGTAAATGCGTATTATAATCCTGTATTGAATGAAATTGTTTTCCCTGCAGGCATACTTCAATTTCCTTTCTTCAATATGGCGGCAGATGATGCATTTAATTATGGTGCGATTGGGGCAGTCATTGGTCACGAGATCTCTCATGGATTTGATGATTCCGGAAGTCAGTATGATAAAGATGGTACCCTTCGCAACTGGTGGACACC